>ENA-OWNT01000117-OWNT01000117.1-seawater-metagenome-genome-assembly--contig:-NODE-117-length-243943-cov-6.930901_pt1 | contig 243943 bp, 178 predicted proteins | sample MGYA00238136_ERZ651165 | MGnify/ENA primary metagenome ERZ651165 (study PRJEB26861, sample SAMN08777766) | seawater metagenome | isolation source: coastal seawater | place: USA: Florida | collected... | reverse complement strand
CGGGGTGTAGCGTAGCCCGGTTATCGCGCCTGCTTTGGGAGCAGGAGGTCGCAGGTTCGAATCCTGCCACCCCGACAGAAGGGTCATCAAAAGGCCCTAAAAAACAGTAAGTTAAATGGAATCAAGGACTTACATTTTCCTTGATTTCATTTAAAACTGTTAAAATCGAAAAAAAAGGAGACCTAAAAGGCGACCAATAATTGAGTAAAATCAAGGTCTGTCAGAGGTCAAACCCCAAAAAAAGAGACCTTTTTAGCAGAAAACGCCGATTTCTTCACTTTTTTCAGCATTTGGCTTTCGTTTTAACTGATTTGTTAACCTTAAACGAAAGACATGAAAAACAAAAAATCCTTCGGAATCCATTTCATGATCAAGACCTCCAAAAGGAGGAGTGACGGAAAAGTACCCATCTATGGCCGCATCTCCGTCGACGGCCGTCGCAGCGAGTTCAGTCTCAACCAATTCATTTCAGAGGAAGAATGGTGCAGCCGATCAAGGCGCATCATCCGACAGTACCCCGTTGCTAAAACATTGAACCCTTTATTGGACAAAGTGGCCACTGAGGTTAGGGAGACCTTCGATGGTTTTGAGCGCAAAAAGGAGTATGTCAGTCCCCAATTGGTCAAGAAACGGTATCTGGGCCTTGAAGAGGATGTCAGTACCTTAAAGGGGGTCATCAAATACCATAGGGAAGAGGAACTCTCCAAACTTTCCCCAGGGACCGCAAAGAACTATAACGCGACAGAAGTTTATTTGGACAATTTCCTGAGGGAAAAGCTCAAGACGGATGATATCCATCTGGCACAGATCAACTATGCCCTGATCATGCAATTTGAGAATTACCTGAGAAGCTGTAAACCGCTTCGCTCCGGCCAGCCCTTGAGCAACAATGGGATCATGAAGCATATGGAGCGGTTCCAAAAAATCTATGGACTGGCGGTGAAGTTTGATTGGGTGGAAAAGAATCCCTTCAAACGGTACCAATTGAAATTTGAGGAATATGACTCCGATTTTTTGGATCTTGATGAATTGAATGCCTTTGAAAACCTTATGCCCAGTGACCCAAGATTAAAGGTCAGCAAGGACCTTTTTGTATTCTCCTGCTATACAGGTCTGAGCTATGTGGAGGTAAAGCAGTTGCGGCCAAAGAACATTGTGATTGGTATTGATGGAGATGAGTGGATAGATGTAATTCGACAAAAGACCAAGACTTCGGTGAAGGTACCTTTATTGGATGAGGCCAAAACCATATACCTCAAATACCAAGACCATCCAATGGCAAACAAAACAGGGCAGGTTTTTCCCGTGCCTGCCAATGTTACCCTGAATAGGGATATCAAGGATCTAGCTGATTTGGCAGGTATCAAAAAGTACTTGACCTTTCATGTGGCCAGGCATACCTTCGCGACTACCGTGACCCTTTTGAACGGTGTTCCCATGGAAACGGTATCCAAACTTTTGGGACATACCAAATTGTCGACCACCAAAAGATATTCAAGGGTCATCGAACAAAAAATCAGTAAGGATATGTCGACACTAAAGGGAATATTGAGGAGTTCAAAGGATGGAAAACAAATGACCGATGCGAAAACCGTTGGTTCAGGAGGTAGGGAAGATAAGGGGCACTTGAGGGTAATACGATAGGAATTTGAGTTCTTTTTATCAAATATGCCCTATAAATTGTGTATTATAATAAACAATTCAAGTGTTTTTCGCTATATCTGTTTATTATAATACACATTTTGTTGATTGATTCAGTATCCATATAGGTTGTTCCCATGGGTTATGTTGAATTAAGTACATCCCTTAGGCCTTTCAGCTTATGGATCAAAACTTCAAAGGATTCCGTTTTGCCATAGAACATGCTCTCCTTCATGGCTTTGTAATCATCTTCCCATTCGGACATTACACTTTCAGGAGGAATGAAATCCAACGTTTGTCGGGCATGTTTTGAATAGTCAATCCAGGATATTCGTGAATATACTTTACGGTGCTCCACGATAGTGTTGTACAGTGTTTCGTCCTTTTTGGCCGATTCCCCAAATTCGGTATCCATCATTCTGGATAGATCGTATAAATGCCGTGTCATTCGATGACTTCGTATTGGCCCTCTTTCTTTCGGTTTTTGAAATTCCTCATGCAAAAGGAACAGTTTTTCCAAAAATGTACGTTGGGGTAACACGGTTGGTATATTGACAGCTTGATCTGCAAATGGATGACCTCTGTACATTTCTCCGATAAACGAAATAACTTCTTTATCTTCAAACGGGTCGCGAAGTGATCTGGAGCTTATTTCGACCAAGATTCTCGGTTCTAAATAGGGAACCTTATCCACCAAAGACTTGTATCGGATTTCAATTGCCAAGGGATCGGTATCAGATTCCTCGAACTCGCGGACATGAATGGTAACATCCTTAACGCCCATTTCATGGAGTTTGTCCTCTAAATCCTTGGTAGTATCTCGCTAACAAATTTGCATGAAGCCTTTCTAAGCTTTTTGACCTTTTCACGGCTAAGATGCCCTTCAAATCCAAAGAATGCTTTGTCCATTCCCACATCGATGTCCTCAGAAAATCGTTCTATAAGCCCCCACGCTTTACTCAAGGACGTACCTCCTTTGAAAACAAGGTGTGATGCATACTCGGTTTCGAACAGGGTGCGTAAAACTGCGACCACCCACCAATCTTTTTCTATAGCGGCCTGTGGAAGTCCCTTTGAGATACTCGTTTGGACAATAACCTCTTTTCTGTCCAGTTCCGATAAATCAAACCATTCTTTCATTTTGATTCCCTTTCAATTAGTGAATTTCGCATGATTTCTGAAATCCATACGGGAGCAAGTTTCATATCATGGAGTATTAATTCTTTATCAACGTTTTGGAGTACCGCGTTTATTTTTTCCAGGGTTTGGTTATTTACATTTTGTTTGCCCAATTGGCGTAGGGCCTGCATGATGAGAATATTCGTTTCACTTTTGACCGCTAGAATTTTAGGGGAGGCCTTTTTAAACTTTATTGTATTCTTTCCAACGTTTATGGTACGAGAAGTCCCGTCCGTCAGGTAGACTAAGTTCAAAGGCACCTGTGTGGATAGTCCAAGTTGATTAAGTGCCTGAAGTCCGGTGGGAATGATTCTGGCCTTATCCCTTTTGGAGATTGCTTTAGCAATTTCTTCCAAAGAGGGGTATAGTGTCCCAAGTAACTTGTGCTCTTTGGGATATAAGTAAATGCCTTGGGCCAACCGAATCAAGAAGCCTTTTTCTTCGAGCCTTTTCAAAGCTTGCCTTACCGCTTCAGAAGTACCGAATTTAGAAAAGTTTTTTGGGAAAAAAATTTTTCCACGCTTATGATTGGAAATTGAACTTTTTATAAGTTTTTCGGTAGGTATGGGCATTTTTAAATTCATTATTCGTCACAAATTTAGTAAAAAAATGTGACGAAATGCTTTAGAGGGAATGTAGGGTGGTGAATTAAAAAGGATAGGGGCTAAACCTGAAGCTGCTGGTATTTACCAGCAGCTTCAGACAAATTTTTCATATGGTTCGTTTTTCAACCAATCCTCATCTTTTGCAAGGAGCGGAAAATCCTTTTCAAGGCCGAGAACCTAGAGAACCAATAAATGGGAGTCCATATTCACAGTGGGGCAACTTTTTCAATCTTTGTCAAGATGGGCCTATTGATATTCGCCCTTTTCGCAATTTGTTCCAAACTTGGCTTTCGTCTAAGTCTGGCCAACCGAAAAATTTCCTCAAGAATCTTTTTTGTCCTAGGTAATATTATTATTTTCTTTTTTGGCATAACATAAATTATAGTTTACAACTATGGTACTTTTTGTAAATTATATTTAACAGTATAAAGATTTTGCAATTTACCATAACCTTGTTCCAAGGATTTGATTGTCCTTGAGATACAGTCTCCCATGTATGATTTAAGGCATCATCTAGATTATTCCAAGGTCGGGATTACGGATAAGGAAGTCGGCCAAACGTATTTTTTGTACATCCACCCTTTGCAAATCCTTCTTGGAGCTTTGCTGTGGCAGGATGTAAATCCGTTCGTCCGCCAAACAAATTTAAAGGGGACCTAAATATAAGAAGTCCTTTTTTTATTGTGTTGCGTACGTAAGAAGCATATAAATGCCCCTTTTTTTAAGTCATCCATAGGAAATGGACACCTCTTCGTAGTCCACTTTATCAATGATGCCCGAATAATTGGAATCCACACTTCTACTATATAAATCCTTGGTGATGGGATAGGCTTCCAAATCCCCTTCCCAAAGATCATCATCGATCAGGTCCTGTACATCGGAGGCGGTATTCCCATGGTGCAACCAAGATTCCAGGTTCTCATCATCCATGATCACCGGACGCCTTTTCTTTTCATTGTGGATCTCGGCAAACATAGGGGTGGCGTCCTTGGTCAACACGGCAAAGGTCCTGCGACCGTCGGCAGTATTGGTATAGATGCCGGCTAAATATATGGGGTCCCCATTCTTTCTTCTGAAGTAGAAAGGCACCTTAAAGTCCTTGCCCTTGACCTTCACTTTGGTGTTATGGGGTTCAAAGAAACCGTCCACAGGAATGATGCACCGCTGGTTTTCCCAACAGTACCGGTATACAAAATGGTCAAAGAGCTTTTCGGATTTAGCATTGAGTCCCCCAAAGGTCTTGGGGTTTTTGAAATACTCCTTATAATCCTCCTGTTTTTCCTTTGGGGGCATGATGCCCCACATCGCCGGGAGGAGGTTATTGGGCTCTTCCTGGCCCAAGGACCACATCACGGGATGGCTCCAGCCGTTGGCATGGAAATAAATGAGTTCCAGGTCGGTGTCGATATCACCGTACATGGCCTTGACGGAGAGCAATTTCTCCAGTTCCTTCCGTTCCCGGGTCTGTCTGGTCGAGTAGCACATCTTGAGGTTGATATTTGCAGCAATAAGTTAAGCAAAATTGTTAAAGTTTTGAAATGGCTCGTCCCTTTCCGTACATTTGGATATTTTCCAATTTATAGGAATAATTCCAATAACTTTATGAAACCGACCATTCTCCATCTTGATCTGGATACCTTCTTCGTCTCCTGTGAGCGGCTGCTGGACAGCCGTCTGATGAAGCGGCCCCTTTTGGTCGGAGGGTTGGGGGACAGAGGGGTGGTCGCGGCCTGTAGCTATGAGACCCGACGCTTCGGGGTGCATTCTGGAATGTCCATGAAAGTGGCACGGAGACTGTGCCCGGAGGCCACGGTTATCAAGGGGAATGCAGGGACCTATATGAAGTTCTCGGACAATGTGACCGAAATAATCAGGGAGAGTGTCCCGGTCTTTGAAAAGGCCAGTGTGGATGAGTTCTATGCAGACCTCTCAGGAATGGACCGCTTCTTTGGTTGCTACAAATACGCCTCGGAAATGAGACAGCGAATCTTGAGGGAAACGGGATTGCCGATTTCCTTCGGACTCTCCCAGAACAAGGTGGTCTCCAAAGTCGCCACTGGGGAGGCCAAGCCCAACAACCAGATGAAGATCGACCTTGGACTGGAGAAAGAGTTTTTGGCCCCTTTGCACATCCGTAAACTGCCCTCGGTGGGGGAGAAGACTTATGGGCTTTTGTCCAATATGGGGGTGACCACCATACAGACCGTACAGGAGCTGCCATTGGAAATGCTGGAAAGTGCCTTTGGCCTACATGGACGGACCATCTGGATGCGGGCCCAGGGGCTGGACAATTCGCCATTGGTCCCTTTTCATGAACGGAAGTCCATTTCCACGGAACGCACCTATGGAAAGGATACCACCGATATGGTCAAACTGGAGACCACTTTGTTCGCCATGGCGGAGAACCTGGCCTACCAACTCCGAAGGGCCAACAAGATGACAGGCTGTGTGAGTGTGAAGATCCGGTACAGTGATTTTAAGACCTATACGAAGCAGAAACGGATTCCTTATACCTCTGGGGACCATGTGTTGGTGCCTTTGGTGAAGGAACTGTTTACCACTCTCTATGACCGAAGAATGCTCATCCGACTCGTTGGGGTCAACTACAGCCATATCGTCGGCGGACACTATCAAATCGACCTCTTCGCCGATGATGAAAAACTGCTCAACCTCTATCAGGCCATGGACCGGGTGCGGAACCGTTTTGGGGAGTCCAGTTTGATGCGGGCCTCGGCCATGGGGGCCCACAGTATAGGAAGGGGTGGAAACCCTTTTGACGGACAACCGCCCATCTTATTGGCCCATAGACAGCAATAATGTACCTGAACTGCCATACATATTACTCTTTGAACTACGGGGTGCTCTCCGAAACAGAGCTTTTGGAGTTGGCCCGTTCCCATGGGGTGGAAGTCCTGGCCCTGACCGACATCAACAACAGTTCAGCGGGGATGAACTTTGTGCGTTTGGCCAACGAACAGGGAATACGTCCCATTCTGGGAATTGATTTTCGGAACGGGAACGTACAGGAGTTTGTGGGCCTGGCCCAAAACAATGAGGGGTTTCGGGAAATCAATGCCTTTCTATCCGAACACCTGCACAAAGGAATACCCATTCCGGCTGTGGCCCCTGCCTTTGAACATGTCCATGTCATCTATCCATTCGAGAAGATACAGGAAGAGGAACGGACGGACTTCCGGGCCTATGAATACATAGGGGTATCCATGGATGAGCTTCGGAAATTACGGTTCTCCAAGTATCGGGAATTTAAGGACAGATTGGTGTTGTTACAGCCCGTAAGCTTACGTAGCAAAAAGGATTTCAATACACATCGGTTGCTACGGGCCATAGGCTTGAACACACTGTTGAGCAAACTGCCCCAGTCTGAGGAGGCTAAGCCCACCGATACCCTTCGGCCCATGGCGGAATTGAAAAAAGCCTTGGCCGATGTTCCCCATATCTGGGATAACACGAATCGGTTGATGGATTCCTGTTCCATTGCCTTTGGGTTTGGAGGTGAGCGGGCTTCCCAGAACCAATCCTGTTTTTTGGAGTCCAAGGCCTTGGATGTGGAGCGGTTACGGGAACTGACATTGGATGGACTGCCCCGACGTTATGCCCATCCCACGGAAAAAGTCAGGGAGCGTATGTTCCGGGAACTGCGTACCATCCAGGAGCTGGATTTTGTGTCCTACTTTTTGATCAACCATGATATCGTCTGCTATGCCAAGTCCAAAGGTTATCCCTATGTAGGCAGGGGGAGTGGGGCCAACAGTCTGGTGGCCTACCTGATCGGGATCACCGACGTGGATCCCATTGAACTGGACCTGTATTTCGAACGGTTCATCAATCCCTTTCGGGCCTCGCCCCCGGATTTTGACATTGACTTTTCCACTTGGGACCGGGACGATGTCACGGCCTATATTTTTGAACGTTTCGAACATGTGGTCCTTTTGGGTACGTACAACACCTTTAAGTATCGGGCCGCTGTTCGGGAACTGGGCAAGGTGTTCGGTCTGCCCACCGAGGAAATCGATAAGCTCAGTGCAGGAAGGTATGAGCAAGGGGCCTTGGATGAGTTGGCCCGATTGGTGCTGAAATACGCCACCTATATCCATGGGATGCCCAATTACATCAGTGTACATTCCTCTGGAATCCTGATTTTAGACCGTTCCGAGCACTACTACTCGGCCACGACCCTTCCACCCAAAGGATTTCCGACCGTACAGTTCGACATGATCATTGCCGAGGATGTGGGCCTGTTCAAGTTCGATATTTTGGGGCAACGGGGATTGGCCAAGATCAAAGAGGCGGTTGAGGTCATCAAGGGCAATCAACCGGATGCCGTGCTTTGGGACATCAAGAGTGTGGAGGCGATGAAGCAAGATGCCAACATCAACCGGCTGTTGAGCCAGGGGAGGGCCATTGGGGCCTATTATGTGGAATCCCCGGCCATGCGGGGGCTGATGAAAAAACTGCGGACCCATGATTATTTGGGACTGGTGGCGGCCAGTTCCGTAATCCGTCCAGGGGTGTCCTCATCGGGCATGAAAGATGAATACATCCGCAGGGAACGGGAACCGGAACGCCGCAAGGAGGCCAATCCCATTTTGTTGGAGATCATGCCGGAGACCCATGGGATCATGGTCTACCAAGAGGATGTGCTCAAAGTGGCCCACCTCTTTGCAGGACTGGATTTAGGGGAGGCCGATGTGCTGCGGCGGGGGATGAGTGGGAAATTCCGCTCCCGGGAGGAATTCCAGACGGTGAAATTGAAGTTTTTTGTAAACTGCAAGCAAAGGGGGCACGATGCCGCTCTGACCCAAATGGTCTGGGAACAGATAGAGAGCTTTGCAGGCTATGCCTTTGCCAAGGGGCATTCCGCTTCCTATGCCGTTGAAAGCTACCAGAGCCTTTACCTGAAATGTTACTTTCCCTTGGAGTTTATGGTGGCCGTGCTCAACAATGGGGGAGGGTTCTATGATACGGAACTCTATGTCCATGAGACCAAGATGTGGGGAGGCATTATCCATCCGCCATGCATCAACAGAAGTGACCATGTTAATGCCATCTATGGGAAGCACATTTATTTGGGACTGGGACAGCTTCGGAGTCTGGAACGCTTGGTCATCCAACGTATCCTGAACGAAAGGCAGCTCCATGGCAAATTCAGGGATTTTGATGATTTTATCGATAGGGTCCCCATTGCCATTGAACAATTGACAATTTTGGTGCGTATCGATGCCTTTCGGTGTTTCGGGGTACCTAAAAAAGAAGTACTATGGCAAGCTGTGTTCAAGACCAAGGCCCACAAAAAAAACACCGTCCAGAGACTGCTGTTCAAACCCCATCACAGGCACTTTACATTGCCGTATCTTCCTTCCCACCCCATTGAGGATGCCTATGACCAATTGGAACTCTTGGGCTTTCCGTTATGCGGATATTTTGAACTTATGGAAGGACCAGTAAAGAGCCGATTGACCGCGAATGATTTTGAGGCCTATGCCAATCAAAGGATATGGATTTATGGTTCTATGGTGCACACCCGATTGAACACCACCTCCAAGGGTGATACCATGCGGTTTACTACCATGCTTGACCTGAAAGGAAACTTTTTTGATTGTGTGCACTTTCCACAAGCCATGGCCACAACCTCCATCCATGGTAAAGGGGTCTATGCCTGCTATGGAACGGTGACAGAGGAATTTGGCCATTACAGTCTTGAGGTGCTCTCGACCATCAAACAACCTTTGAAATCTGACCCAAGGCAAGTAGGGTCGGGATTGGTTAGAGTAAAGTGAGTGTTAAGGTTATCCATTCCAATGCTATTTGAGAAAGGCCGATAAGGAAGGCCGTCGAACATATTTATCCCACACCCCTCCCTTTGCAAACCCTTCTTGGGGCTTTGCAGTGGAAGGGTGTAAATAAGTTCATCGGCCTGAAAATTTTAAGGGGTCTATAATAAAAGAAGCCCTTGGTTGTTTTTCGGGGCATCGAAAAACAGGGCAGGGCCCAAGGACTTCCAATCAGGACACCATCGACTGCACTCGCTTTACTTCCCGTACGCTCCCTGGCCAATAGGTCGGATGGAATTCCTAAGACCCTTATTGAACCTGTCAAGGCCATGCCCTGTTTTGTTCGTAAATAGGGGTTCCACTTCCTTGAAAACCCTGCCCGCTGGAGGCGGCCATGGGTTTTGCTACGTCGCGGAGCCTCCCGATTTCCTTTCAAAAGCCTTGACAGAACCCCCTTCTTTTATTGTGCTGCGCACGTAAGAAGCAAACAAACGCCCCTTAAAATTTGGTAAACAATGACCAAAAAAAACAGGGGAAATATTAATCATTTAAAGCTTTTTATCATGAGTACATTGAGAAACAAAGTACAGTTGATCGGGAACGTGGGGCAAGACCCCGTAATCACAGATCTTGAAAAAGGGAAACGTGTGGCACGCCTTACCATGGCGACCAATGAACACTACAAGAACTCCGAAGGGGAACGGGTGACCAACACCGAATGGCATACCGTGATCGGTTGGGGCAAGCTTGCCGACATTATCGAAGGTTTCGTGACCAAGGGCAAGGAAATTGCCATCGAGGGAAAATTGACCTCCCGTTCCTATGAGGACAAAGAGGGAAACAAACGCTATGTCACTGAAGTGGTGGCCAGTGAAATTCTATTGTTGGGCAGTAACAACGATTGATAGGGGCAGGGGTGTCCCATAATTTGGGCACCCCGCTCTTTATCTATCCTAAAACACAGGAAATGGAACATAGCGTCAACGAAATACAGATCAGTTATCGGGAAAAACTCAGTACCCTGAAATCCCTGTCCATCACCAATTCGAAGGATGTGGCGAAACTTTTGTTCCAAAATTGGGACAACGAGACCATAGGGCTGCACGAGACCTTCAAAATCTTGCTGCTCAACCAGTCCAACAAAGTAAAGGGCATCTATCCTTTATCCCATGGGGGTATAACAGGAACCTTGGTGGATATGCGCATTCTTTTTGCCATTATCCTTAAAACCCTTTCCGTAGGGATCATCCTCGCCCATAACCATCCCTCTGGACAGTTGAAGGCCAGTCAGCAGGATAAGCAATTGACCCAAAAAATCAAAGAAGCGGCACAACTATTTGACATCAAGGTCTTGGACCATATCATCCTGGCACCCGATGGCCGTTATTACAGTTTTGCCGATAATGGAATTTTATAAGCCTATCCGTTGTGGATGGACTTATACATAATTGAAAACTTGAAAATCAAAATCTATGGAAACACGTATCAGAAAATCACTGGAGATACCGGCCAGAAAACACCAAAGCCATCAAACTGAAAAGGAAACCGATGCAGAGAAGACTTTTCTGTTGATCATCAACCTTTGGATTTTCCGGTTTGAATACTCCAAGGAGCACTTAAAATCCTAGGTATACATTTCTGACCAAGGGAATGGAAGACTCTCGAGAGAGGGTCTTTTTTATGCTCGATAACCCCAAAGTTGACGTTTTGTATTTCCCAAAACTGGACTTCTTTATTTTTTGATACAAAACCCTGCTAAATGCGCACAATGTGTGTTTTTATGTTCGCATGATAGTCGCTACATTTATGTAGTGCACTATGATACGCACTGTACGGCAATCTTTTTCGGTTTGACTTTCCATAAGCCCGTACCATTCGATTTGACTTTTGAAAAATGTAACTGGTTTTTAAACCATGTTGTGCGATGCTTTTTGGGCCCTCGGCGCAAAAAGGAGAAGCAAGAGGATAGCGTGCTGGCGCAGCGCTACCGATCATGATTGCTCCGCAAGGCCCTGTTTATGGGGGTTCGGGGAATCTTGAAGATTTCCGGGATTCAGTTTTTGGTGAAAAAGAGCCCCGAGGCCAATAAAAACAAGGATTTTTTGGTGAAAAAATGGATAAAGGATACGAAAAAGAACTGTTTGCGGCCATGAAGGTCAAAGTTTCTGTGGCCAGGAAATTTAGGCGGTTTTCCAAGCTCTTTGGAAAGTCCCAATCCCTGACCCTTTTAGCCATGATGGAGTTTTTTGAACGCCATGGGATTTCCCCGGACCAACATTTTGGCGAGACCATCGCCAGTATGAAATTGTTCATAAAGCGTCGCTTCAATGCCATGGTGGCCATCATTCGGAGTATCGAAAAGGAGCAGACCCTCCCCACGGTCAGTATGATGCAGGCCCTCTTTCAACAGGAACTGGACCCCGAGGAGGGGGACGAATGGGAAGGGGACTTTGATTTCATCGAACAGCTGTTGATTGAAAGCAAACAACCAAAAGAGGAAGAATCCTTGGATACGGAAATCACGGTTCCCAAGATCCGGTATGACCGGTTGGAAGAACAGATGGAGGCCTTGAAGCAGGATTTTGGACATGTACTGGACCATGTGGTCCTGGTCAGGAATCGGATTGGGAAGGACCATCTCCGACTGGATCTGAATCCTGAAGAGGTTGAAAAGTATAGAAGAAAACTCAAAAATTTATAAGCCATGTACATCGCCATAAGCCGTCAACAACTGGGAGACAATTTTCGGGGCAGTGTCCGGGATTTTGTGAAGTATCTGGAAAAGGAAAACGAGGGCAAGTCGCCGGAACAGCAAGAGCTGTATTTCAACCAAGAGGAGAGTGACATCGATGCGGAAAGGGTCATTGCCGAGATCGATGCCAATACCTCCAAGTTGTCAAAACGGGACCCCAAGTTCTATTCCATTGTGGTCAGTCCCTCCCAAAGGGAACTGAAACACATTGGAGATGATCCCGAGAAACTGAAACAATATACCCGGGAACTGATGAAGGTCTATGCAGCCTCCTTTTATCGGGATAGGGAGGTCACCGTAAAGGATATATTGTATTTCGCAAAGCTGGAAAAGGAACGCACCTTTTCAGAAAAGGATAAGGCCGTAAAAGAAAATCAACCCTATGCCAGTAAGATTTTGGAACTACAACACCAGATCAGGGCCATCAAGGAAGGAAGGGAGCAAGGGAATATGGCCAAGCTTCAGGAAAAAATCAATGTCTTAGAAACGGATGCGCCATACCAACAGAACGGTAAGCGCATCGTACCCGGAATGGCCAAGGAAGGGCACCAGAGCCATATCCATATCATTGTAAGCCGTAAGGATGTGACCAACTCCCATAGCCTCTCCCCAGGATCCAAGTTCCGGACTTCGGAAACCACACTCAATGGAGAAAAGGTAAAACAAGGCTTTGATCGGGATACATTCTATCGGGCGGCGGAAAAGACCTTTGACAGCCAGTTTGGGTACCATAGAAACTTTGTGGAGACCTACCATGCCCGAAACCTTCTCGATAAGGATCCCAAACGTTTCTTTAGCCTCTTGTTGGGACTTCCAGCCCAAGAACGGCAGGCGGCCCGGCAATTGTTGTTTAAGGCAGGTGTAAAAGTACCCAGTATTCCTGTCAATAAGGCACAGTTGGCATACAAGGCAATGATGAAATTGAAGAAAGGTATAGGCAAGGCCATGGAATCGGGATCCATCGGAATTTAATAGTGGACTATGGAAGACTTTGGATTGATAATGGTTATAATGGTAGTAATGCTTGGGGCTGGGGTTTCCTTTATGGCCGTTCGATATGTAAAGCATGGGTTTGTGATAATGCTTTTGGTGATTGTGTTACTGGCCGTGACCCAGGGGATGATATGGGGATGGGAAGAATTACTGAAAGGGTTGATGGCCTTATGGACCCCACTTTTATTCATACACACTGTCATTTTTGGTTGGGTCGGGAGTGGTGATGAACCCCAAAGACAATCCAAGGTCTTTGAGGTAAAACTGAAAGTTAGGGGTAGGCCTTTGGTGCTTGGGAACATCCGAAGGGGCGTATCGGTCATGGCCTCTGCAGGGAGCGGGAAGACCGAAAGTGTCATCTACGGATTCCTGGAACATTTTAAAAAGGAAGGTTTTGCCGGAATCATCCATGATTACAAGGATTTTGAGATTACGGAAATGGCCTGGCCCTTATGGAAGGATGCAGGAGTGCCCTTTCACGTGGTTTCCTTTGGTCCCATCCATAATAGGGTCAATCCCATTGCACCGCGATACCTGCCCGATGAGGAAAGTGTTCACGAAGTGTCACGGGTGCTTCTGGAAAACCTTATGGAACACAGGGACTCTGATGAGAACAGTACCTCCCGTTTTTTTAAGGATGCTGCGGAAGGGTTGATCAGTGGACTGATCTGGCGGCTGAAGACGGATTACCCCGATTATTGCACCTTGCCCCATCTGATGGCCTTGTACCAACAATTGGGGACCAAGAGCTTGGTGAAATTCTTGCGTGCGAACATTACCTCACGGGCCATGGCCGATGCCTTTGTCAGTGGCGTGGGGTCGGAGCGGCAGACGGCAGGGGTGTTGAGTACGCTGGCCAATGCCATCAAAAAGATAAGTACCCAGAAAATATTCATGGTATTGTCCGCGGATGAGATACCCTTGGATATCAATAATACTGAAAACCCATCTGTAATTGCCCTAGTGAACAATCCCCAAAAGGATGCCTCCCTTTCCCCTGTAATCGCAACGATCATCCATACCATATCCAAGCAGATGAGCCGACGGAACCGAAAACCTTCCTTTATGCTATTAGAAGAGGCTTCCACTTTACGGCTCTTGAACATGCACCGGATACCGGCCACATTGCGGAGTTATGATATCGTGAGTGTATATGTCCTGCAGGACAAGATCCAAAATGATATGATGTATGGGGAAAAGGCCAGTAAGGCCATATTGAGCAACCTGTCCTATCAGTTCTTTGGCAAGGTAAATGATCCAGATACTGCCAAATACTATGAACGGTTCTTTGAGCTGGTAAAAATGCCCACACGGAGTGTGAGCAAGAGTTCCGGGCTGAATTTGGAGCGGCGGATTACGGAAGGGGAGAAGGAGGTCTCTAAACGTAGGGCCGAGGTGTTCTTTCGGTTAAAACAAGGAGAGTTTGTGGTCTTTGCGGATGGAAAGGACCGGAAGGTGCAGTTTCCGAGGCCTGTTATTGAGCGGTCCTTGCCCCAATCCCTTGAAATCAAGGAAGGGGATTTGGAGCGACATTATTTGAAGGTGCATAGGGAGGTGAGGTCGATTTTTGATCAAAAAAGAGAAGGTTTGAGGGTTTAGTTCCGCCTGATATGGTCAAGGATGAAATCCGCTCTTTCCTCCACAGATGTCTTGGGGACCTCGGTGAGATCGTATTGATACCCACGATAGGTCTGGATCATTTTATTATAGGTGAATACGGCCTCGTTCCAATCCTGTTTCCGTTGTGCATCGGTTTGGTAGATATCTATCAAAGGTGGGAAAATGAAAACCTCGCTATTGTACCTTTTGGTTTCTGACAATGTTTTCATTTCCTGGTCTATGGAGATGCCTTCCAGAGATGCGTAGCAGAGGGCGTCCAAAAAGCCACGGTCAAAGAATACGGGACCTTTTCCTTTGTGATGGGTAACGGCTTTTTCATAACTTTCGATGGAACGTTGGAACATGGTGTCCATGTACAATTTTTTATTCTTCCAAGGTAAAGCTTCACCATTGATGGCTTGTTGCTCTTTTACTAGTCCACGAGCGATTTCAGGGACGGTGATCACACCCCTATTCTGGAGTTTGTTTAATAGGGTGGTCTTGCCCACGCCCGGTCCTCCCGTTATGACATAAAACGGATTGTGGTTTTTGGTACGTTTCAATGATAAGAGATTTGGTGGGAGAGGAGAGGGAATTCTGTTTTTTTATGTGCTCAAAAGGAAACATAAAATTAGAAGTGGCTTTGAGTAGATTTTGTTGAAAAATATTGGTCAATGTTGTTGGTCGGAATTAAAATACCTCGTATTTTGGTACTTGTTAAATTTTCGATAAGGAAAAAATGGAAAGTACCAAAATTGGAATTGAATCAGCCGCAACAAAACTTAATTTGACCCAACAGCAAGTTAGAAACCTGTGCAGGAGTGGAAAACTTCCTGCAGAGCGAATTGGAAAGACTTGGATAATTGAAGCATCGGATGTGGAGGATTATTTTGATAAATCCAGTTGTGGTACTGCAGAAAATAAGGTGTATACACGTACATCGGAAGTGTCCATCAAGTTTGCCAAACCTAAGGCTATGAGCTTTTTCAGTGGTGCCATGGGGTTGGATCAAGGTATCGAGAAATCTGGATTTGAAGTAATCTTGGCCTGTGAGACAGATAACGCGTGCAGGAAAACCATTCTAAAAAATAGGCCCAATATTGCATTGATAGGCGACGTTCGGGATTACACGGCCGATCAAATAAGGGAAGCAGCTGGGCTAACTGAAACAGATGATATCGATTTAATCGTTGGAGGCCCTCCTTGCCAAGCCTTTAGTACAGCAGGTAAAAGGAAAGGGTTTGAAGATGAACGCGGCAATGTTTTTTTGACCTTTATCGATAGAATATTGGAGCTTCGTCCCAAATACGCGGTTATCGAAAATGTTCGTGGTATCCTTTCTGCGCCCCTTAAACATAGGCCGCATTCCATGAGAGGTGAGGATTACGATCCCCTTTCCACTAAGGAATTGAAAGGAGGGGCATTGCTCCGTATTTTGGATGTGCTTCGGGAAGCTGGCTATGGAGTAAGCTTTAATTTGTATAATGCGGCCAATTTTGGTGTGCCCCAAAAAAGGGAACGAGTGGTAATCGTTTGTTCCAGGGATGGCGAGAAATTGCCATTTTTGGAACCTACCCATGCTGAAAATGGTGAACATGGATTGCCAAAATGGTGTACATTTAGGGACGCGGTTTCGAATGTTTCCCTAAAGGGAAATAACCATTTGAACTTTCCTGAGAAAAGACTTAAATATTATAGGATGTTGGCTCCCGGGGAGAATTGGAGGAGCTTGCCCTTAGATCTGCAAAAGGAAGCCTTGGGAAAATCCTTTTACGCAGGTGGGGGTAAGACCGGTTTTCTGCGCAGATTGGATTGGGACAAACCCTCACCGACCTTGGTGACCCATCCGGCCATGCCGGCCACCGATCTCGCACATCCAGAGGAGCATAGGCCATTAAGTGTAGAGGAATACAAACGGATCCAGCAATTTCCAGATGAATGGCAGATCGAGGGGAGTTTGATCGAACAGTATCGACAGATTGGCAATGCGGTGCCCGTTGGATTGGGAAAAGCTGTGGGAAGATTGATCCTGAACCATCTTACGGGAGAGGGCGTCGAACAATACAAAGGGTTCAAGTATTCACGGTACAGGAATACCAGTGATAAGCAATGGGAGCAAATGATCGAACTGGAGTATAAAAAGCACCTGGAAACTAAAGCTTCATTTGTTTGACCTGTTCAATGGTTTTTTCGCCCACTTCATCAAATATCTCCAATAGGGACTCATAGGTACCAGAGCCGCCGACAAAGTCCCAAAAATCCTTGCCGATAAGGACACAGGAATCGTGCTTCATATCAAAGTATTTGTTTGGGGTCGATACGGTATAGTCGATCTGATGATTACCGGTAGGATTATAATACAGGGCAAAATAGGGCTTGAAGGCAGGATTGTGTGCTTTGAGCAACAGCATATCCTGTTTGGCAATCCGGGTCTGGTCCAAATTGGGCTTCACCGTTTTGATGGAAAAGAAATATTCTTGTCCATCCCTTTCCATCCAAAGATCACTGATGATTTTCCTAGATATCGTCCTACCTTTGTTATGGGCTTCAATGTATTTGAGTTCCGATGCCCAATCGGGTTTTGATTTGTTGGATTTTAACCCATCGATGATAGTCTCAATCTCGTCATTGGCCCCTTGGTACAAGCTGATGACGGTCACCTTTTGGCGTTCCGCTCTTGCGCCCGATGCCAGGGCCAGTATCCTGGCGATCTCCTCGACATATTTTTGGCCGAAGCTGGTGGAAAATGAGCGCTCGAAGGAAGACAGTTTGATGATTTCAGGGCCTAGAAGGGCCGTATGGAAGGGCTTCAAATCGGTTTTGAGGTTGGCTTTGGTCCGTTTGGCGGCGTTCAATACGATGTCCTGTAAAAGGGCGGCTATTTCAGTTTTGGTTTGATTGTTCATTGAATCTTTTGATTTACCAAGTCATGGTTTGGTTTAAATATAGGGTTTTCACCAAGTAATCGGAAGTGTCTGGGGACATCGTGTCGATTAGGCTGGATCCAAAACCAAAGTTATTAATGTTGGGTCTGCATGCTTCTACTCATTTACCACTGGCTTTTATTCCGCAAATGCAAATTTTTCAATATGATAGTTTTCGTAAAGTAGGAAACTAGCATAAGGCTTAATCATTTTTGAAATGAATTCCTCAATATCAATTGGTTTCAAATGCTCATCATCTTTCCTCATTTTTTGCATTATGCTGAAAAGAAACAAACTATGTAAATATATTGATAAGAAATATTTGTCTTTGATATACCTAATTTCTTTCTCAGTTTTTATTTGATTTTTAGATAAGAAATTTAATAAACTATAAGAGTCCATATTGATAATTATAGCCTCAACCAAAAGTTCTCCATCTTCATTTGTTTCAGGCATTACTTTGACAATATCTTCTCCTGTCCAATTTAAATTTGGATTGTCCCAAGCAGTATCATTTTCGTTATCAGGTTCTTTATATGCTTTTTTGGGTATGGGAAGATTTGGGAAAGATTCTGTTGGATTTTTTTCTTTTACTTTTGGTTTGCTGATTTTTTCATCAACTTTCACATCAAATACACAATTAAAATCTTTACCTGGTGAAGTTAGTTTTGCTCGTACCTCAAGTAAATCTCCAACTTTTGCCTTTTCATTTGGTTTAATCAACAATTTAATTGTACCGTCAGATGGACCGACCCTGTTTACGGTCAAAACATCTGATGTTACATTTGGGTTTGGGTTTGGATGTGGCCCAACAGGTTTATCAGTTTGATTTTGTTTTTGAAGTACTTCTATTTGAAACTCTCCTTTTTCAATAGGGCGGAATAGATAATCATCCTCAACATCAGTTTCAATAGTTACAATTCCATTTGAGTTTAATGGAATTGTCCTATACAATTTGCCTTCTTTGTTTTCTTTTAGATTCACATTAAATACTCCCGGAAAGCGATTGAGTTTTTTGCCATTTTTTTTCTCATTTACATTTTTCCCATTAAACTGTGTTCCTTTGGATTTCAGAAAATTTAAAGAGCCATTTTTCTTTAATAGATTTAATACATCTTTATCTACTGGTAATTTTGAAAGAAAATTTTCCAATAAATCTTTGTCGGAAGATGAATCTCGTAATAATGAGTTTTTACGTTCATTGTTCAATTTCTTTAATTCTTTGTCGTCTTTTAATAACGAAATTATTTCGTCCAATAATTTTTCAGTTTTTGGACCTTGTTTGAGGTGGGTCCTATTGGACATAAACAAGTCCTGTCTTATTTCAGTTGGAATGTTGGTACAGTCCACGTGTATTAAGGTATGCTGTTTTATTAGCGAAAAACCAAGGCTTTGAGAGACAAATGATTGACTTTCCGAGCCGTGTACTTGGCCATTTTGAGTAAAAACAATTGATTTGTTTTTGATAAACTCTCTATGATCCACATTTTGTTTAAATATTGTCACACTTATGGGTATTGAAAAATTTCCAAGAGTACTATTCAGACTATAGTCAATTGTTTTTTCAACATTGTCCTTAGAGTCGTTTATAATTCTTGTACGATTACCAAGTATAACCTTATTTACTCCTTGAACTTTATAGTGAGTTCTTTTTTCATAAACTAATAATGGTATTGGTAAATTATAAAGATATTGATTCAAATCTCTATATAAATCAGTTGAAATGTCGCCTCTTGAACCTCTTGGAAGTTGATAAGAATATAGCTTTACAATTGAACCGTACTCAAATTCCTTATTGTAAAGACCCAAGTCTAAATTTTTAGATTCAAAGCTTGGTATTTTTCCATTTGGACTGAAAAATTCATACCAAGTAGCTTTAAAGTTTCCATTGTCTTCATTGAGAGAAAGTGGATGTCTCCTTACTAAAGTGAAACCAACTTCACTTTCAATTCCATTGTTTAAATGGTTATTTCTCTTGGAAGCAATTAATTGATATTTTTTTTCTCCACAGAAAACAACAGCACCGGTCGAGCCCATGTTATACTTCCCTTGAACAAACTGGATACTTGCTTTATTATTCTGGTGAAGTGATAAAAATGTATTTTTAAATTCATGGGGAAGTTGACCTTCTCCCATATCAAAAATTGTGATACTTGGTTGTTTTTTGTCTCCCGTTGCTATAACTTGGATATTTTCTGCTAATTCTCGCCTTTCTGTGTTTGTTAGCTCTCCAATTTCTCCATTTTTCACGCCATAAAAAAGCTCAACTGCTTCACTCATGGATTTAGGTGCATCACCAGATTTTGGGTCTAATCCGATTAGTTTACATTCTTTGATTAAAGTGGCATCTATAGAATTGGTTATTTTCTCAATTAATGCAGGTACTGGATGATTTTGTTGGCTCTCAAAAGTTCCAAAATTTCCTTTATTTCCTCCATATGGCCTCCAATTTTCATTATCGTGAAAAAGCGGATGTTTTTCAATGATTTTTTCTATCTCCGATTCGGAATCTGCATTGTAGAGTTCCCAAAATATTTTTTCCATACCTAAAGGTTAAACGCTGAATTATTGTCTTTTAACTTTTCCATAATCTAGGAATGACCAAATCAGAAAGAGTTATTCCCTTAAAAAAATAATGGAACCATTGCTCCGAAATAGCCAACAGTATTCAACCCGTTTTTACTTATACACAACTTGGCGGTATGGGTTAATTAAAACCCATATTTTTCCTTTCTTAGTTTAAATGCCTTTTCACCACCTTCCATTATTAGGGTTATTTCATTCTTAATCTCAGGGTTGTCAATAGCTCCTTCATGTTTGATTTCGCCTTGTGTTTGCTGGCTTGACTCTTTGTAATCACAGCAAACAACCAGCTCAGCATCCCCGTTTACTACAAGATTTGCATTATGGCTAGTGAAAATCAACTGACGTTTATTTTTAGCTTTCCATATATTCTCTATAATGTCATTTATTGCTCGATTGTCAATATCATCTTCCGGTTGGTCAATTAACAAGGGGTTGCCTTCTTGATTAAGTAGAACAGATAAAAGAGCTGTTGCCTGTTGACCTGCCGATGCTTCTGAGAATGGAATTACATCTTGCATTTCATTTCCTGTTGAGTAGAAAAAATGTGGTTCAAATTCTATTTCTTGGGTTACCATGGCTAACCACTTGTCAGGCGAAAACAATTCTACTATTCTTTGAATGTTAGTTTCGTTCAATCCTATGTCAGTAAGAAAAGGTGTTTCAGGTAATTCAATTGGTTTATCTTCAAGTATCTTGTATTCTGCAAGAGATTTTAATTCTTCCAATGCGATTTTCCAAGATTCAAGAGGTGATTCACTATACTTTATCTTGCTGCACAGATTATCAATCTTGTCTTTACTTATCCTAGTACCTGTTAAAGAATTGATTATTAATTCTTGAATTTCTTCGATATTAATACTCCGAGTTACTTCGGTCTTAATAATTCCTTGGGAAAGGGTTGTGAAATTTGAAGCTTGTGTGTTTAATAAGTCAATTTTACTTTGATGAAGAGCATACCATTTTTCTTTTTCTTCTATAAATACTGTCTCAGGATTTCCAAGCTCTTTAATTCTTGAAATACGTTCATTGATTGAGTCCGTTAATTCTCTTAAGCGAATTTCAAGTTGATTTATTTCCTTAATGATACTTTCATTGCTAGATGCCTTTTCTTTAATTTGACCATAAGAGGCATCAAATGATTTCTTGAGTTCTCTCCATTTATCAATTGAAGCTTTGTAGCCTGCCAATTGTTCTACTGAGAATAAGTTTAGGGTTTCAGATAAACTTGACTTAATGTTTTCAAAAATTTGGTCTTTTTCATTTTGAATTTCAGACAGGATTTCGCTATTCAAGATGCTAGCATCTTCTTCAATCTTAGTAGGATATTCAGACAGAGATTCTTCAAGAGTTTCAAATTTTTGTTTGAAAAGGTCAATTTCATTATTCGACTCTTGAATAAATGTTTGCTCGTTTTCAAATAACTCCTTGTTTTCGATGATTTTTTTATCGTCATCTGATAAGCCTTTTAAGGATTTTCTCAAGTTCTGAACTTGCTCACTAACCGACTTATGTTGAAGTTTTAGCTCATCAATTTCTGATTGAATTTCTTTTTTGCGAACGAGATTGCCATATGCATTCTTTAAATTCTTTGATACTTCCCTAAGATTGAATGCAATATTGTTCAACTCATTTGTGATGGGTTGTTGAATAAACCTTTTTAATTCATCCGTTCTCACTCCAACACTACTTAACTGTTTTTGGCTATATGCTTGAATTGGAATCAGCCTTCGTACTTCTTCTTCCGTAACTTTCTCAAAATCATCATTTCCGATTTTTAGCTGTATTTCTTTAGTCACTGAATTTCTTTTAACAATGTGTTCAATGCCATTTACAGAGGCTGTTATTCGTACTTCGCCTGAAAATGGGACTAATGTTTTGTCAATTAAAACCTGTCTTCTTTTTTGAATCTCAGATTCTGTTTCGTATTTGCCTAAGCCTAAAATTTGGTCGCATAATCCCCATCTTAAATATTCAAGCAAGGTCGATTTACCTGTCCCGCGACCCCCAATAAAAGCGTTGTATTGTTGATTAAGTTCTAATTCAATCCGACCCAAAAACTTTGAATTAGTTACACTCAGTTTACTAATAAATATTTGAGGTAAACTCGGCTCTATCAAGCTCATTCTTGATTCTTTAGCTAAGCTTGCTTGTCTAAGGGCTTCAGCCGTTGGTGTTGCCCACTTCACCCAAGTCGTAGCAGTTCCTAAATCTTCGAATGTATCTTTTCTGTTGTCAGATGTCTGGAAAACTGCAATAGATTTAAACCCATAATTTCTGTCTTTTCCATTAATGATATTCTTTAATCCTTGGTCATTAGGAATTTCTCCATCAAGGTAACCACTTACACAAGGCATTTTCACATAATGCTCATAAAGGTCTCTTCTTAAAACTCCTTTATGCCCCCTAGCAGTGTGGGGAAGAATAATGTATTTTCCTTTTAGAACGTCAATAGAATCAAGTTTTACATGCAAGTCTTTTAAACCATTAACGACATCAGATGGAATTGCGACAGACTGTTTTGTTGAAGCTTCAGCTACAGGGTTTGGCTCTAAGGATAGTTTGTGTAATACTCTTATGAGTTGGTCTTCAGGAAAATTGGCGTCAAGAATGAGTAAAGCCTGACAAGGTGGATTACTAAGTGTAAGTTCAATGCCTGGAAAAACCACAAGTTTTTTGCTATCAATTATTGGTTGTCCACTGTCATCAACTTCATTGTTAGCAGCTGCTTTGATATAAGGGAAAAAAGCAAGGTCGTGATGGTCAGTGATAGCAACAGCGTTTACACTTTTTTCACGACAAGCGAGTACAAATCTTTCAGCGTATGAATTTCGGTCTGCGTCCGTAACTGGCTTTGGACCTGACCAATTAATGTCTCTTGGTGTGTGAACCTGAAAATCACAGTTATAAAATCTAGTCCCTTTGTTCATTGTACTGTTTTTTTTATTACCACGAACTTATTTATATGCGGAGTACTACTTCGTTTATTCTACCATTTTAGGCCAGCTTTGCCCAAGTTTCTACTCATAATGCAAAGCATTGCCTTCTTTGTATTCACTAAATCTTGGGGGGGATGATGTTAAATGTAAGAATTTTCTAAGACAAGAAAATGTGGAATTCTGTAAGGAAATTAAAAAAGGAGTAAATCAATAAGTTGAAGGAAGCCAGAATTATTGATTTTTAAATGAGTCTGAAGCAAAGAAATCTTTTAGGCTTATATTTATCATTCTGCAAAATCTATTGATTGTGTGTATTGAAACTCCTCGTTCATCGTTAACACTTTCCCATCGATTTAAAGTTTGCCTTTCCAAATCATTGTTTTCTGCAAATCTTTTTTGATTAGGGTCAGCCTTTACGCGCAATTCCTTTATTCTACGCGCAATCTTATTGTTCAGTGCAATATCCTCTGGTTTTAGCTTACCCATATTGCAATTTTCATTTAATTGTAAAAAAATATGTAGGCCATTTGGATTACATTTTTATATTTAGTTATATTTGGGACTGAATACATACATTTGCGATTCTTCGTTTAGAACATATTTGAAGCTTTCGCTTAGAGTCCTTAAATAGAAAACTGGTAATTTTTGCAACAGGACAATAAGCAGATGGCTCACGACCCGGGCGTGGGCTCTCTTATCGTTGCACGGTATCACCAGTACCTCTATTTAGATAAGTTGAGTCCCGCGCCTTTTTTTGGCAATTGGTACATTGCAACTTCTTCTTAGCGTTTGGTTTCTTTATTTTTCGAGGTGTCGCCTAACCAATTGGGTCATGGGAAACTTATGGCAACTTTTTTTTATAGGGTTCACTCCGAGCTTTTGTCCTGTTTTTGGGGCAGCACATTCGATGTTCGATATCTTGTTTAAAAAGAAGCCAAAGAACCCCATCTGATCCCAAGGCCAGGGTTGTGGGATACACTATTCATTTTTTTCCGGTTCACGATATCCTTTAGTCCCACAATCAACGACTACACTTTTAGGGCAACCGGCCCAATCACGAAACCATGTTTTTTTTGGTTTAGGAATCCTATTTCCAAGGCATATAAAACCTTGGTCAGGATGGCCTTTGTCCAAAACTTATTGCCCTTAGGTAAGTTACGACTTTGCCGTGATTTCTAGGGTAGTGCAGACAAAAAACCTCCAAACAGGGTAGTAGGTGTCCAGAGGGGTGATTCAATTAAAACTAACTGTTTAATCAAACAACTCAAAATTATGAAGAAATTATCGATTTATATGAGCAGGATATTCCTGTTTCTATTGTCCTATTTACTGTTGGCACCTTTGCTGACTGAGACCATTGTTGCTGGCCCATATTCAATGACACAACAATCCGTGGTCAACGGAACTGTTACCGATACCGAAGGAATGCCCTTGGTCGGAGTGAGTATCCAAGTGGAGTCCACAAGTCGGGGTACCATTACCGACTTGGATGGTTCCTTTAGTATTCAGGCAGGGTCCAATGATGTCCTGATGTTTTCCATGGTGGGCTTTAAATCCCTCAGTATTTCCGTTGCTGGAAGGACTTCGTTGAACGTACAACTGGAAGAGGATGTTACAGCCCTAGGGGAAGTGGTACTCAATGCAGGGTATTATACGGTTTCTGAAAAGGAACGGACAGGGAATATTTCCACAATCAAAGCAGGGATTATGGAAAAACAGCCTGTCGGCAATCCCTTGGCGGCCATGCAAGGTCATTTGTCCGGGGTGAACATTGTCCAGACCACTGGTGTCCCCGGAGGGGGTTTTGACATAGAGGTCCGTGGCCGTAATTTTATCAATGGGGTTTCCAATCCCTTGTTCATTATCGATGGAGTTCCTTTCGGCTCCCAATCCTTGGGATCCAATGAGGTGTCCGGGGGCATAGTGTCCGGAAATGTCAGCCCACTTAATGCCATCGACCCCAATACCATAGAGAGTATTGAGGTGTTAAAGGATGCCGATGCCACAGCCATTTATGGGTCCCGAGGGGCCAATGGGGTGGTGCTGATCACCACAAAGCGGGGGAAAGCCGGTAGGACCCGGTTCAGTGCCGATGTAAGCAGCACCATGGGCCATGTTTCCCATTTCTTGGACCTTATGGACACCCAACAGTATTTGGAGATCCGAAGGGAGGGGATTGTCAATGATGGGTATAGTGACTTTTTGGAGGACCCATCCTTTGACCTCTTTTGGCCCGATATCAAGGTTTGGGACGATGACCGTTATACCGATTGGCAAAAAAAACTCATAGGAGGTACGGCTTATCGGAACAAGGCCCAACTATCGGTCACCGGGGGAAGCGAGCACACACAATTTTTGGTCAGTGTAGGCCATCAAAAGGAAACTACGGTATTTCCTGGGGATGCCCATTATAAGAAGACCTCTATAAATAGCAGTATAAGCCACCGTTCCGATAATGATCGATTTGGCATTAACCTTTCAACGATATACGCCCATGAGAACAATCAATTGCCCCGTACCGATTTTACGGGACAGGCCTATACCTTGGAACCCAATGCCCCTGAAATTTACGATGAAGAAGGTCGTCTGAACTGGGAAAACAATACGTGGAACAACCCTTACGCATCCTTGGAAGAGGATTATGTTTCCAAGGCACAAACGCTCATTGCCAATGCCATTGTTTCCTATAAGATATTGCCCAACTTGGAATTGAGGTCCAGCTTGGGGTTCAACCGATATCAATTGGATTCCTACAAGACCCTGCCCAGTACCTCAAGGAATCCATCCTTGGGTTTGACCCCCGAAAACTATTCTTCCCTGACCACCAATGGATCCGATAGACAGTCTTGGATCGTGGAGCCCCAAATACAATGGAGAAAAAGATGGGACAAGACCAAGCTTGACATTTTGATCGGCACAACCTTTCAGCAGGAGACCACCGAACAGTTTGTGCAAAAGGGCATGGGTTTTCCCAATGACAATCTCCTGTTGAACCTTTCGGCAGCGGAAACCTTGGAAGTACTCCAAGATGCAGACAGTGAATATAATTACAATGCGGTATTCGGACGGTTGAACCTTAATTTCAACAATAGATATATCCTAAACCTTACCGGTCGAAGGGATGGTTCTTCACGTTTCGGACCTGGTAAACAGTTTGGGAATTTCGGTGCCGTCGGGCTGGCCTGGGTTTTTTCCGAAGAACCCATTTTTGGGGAGAATTCACTTTTGAGTTTTGGAAAGTTGCGTGCCAGTTACGGCACCACGGGAAGCGACAATGTTGGGGATTACCGTTTTTTGGACACCTATAGTGTTACCGGAAACGATTATGATGGGACCACAATCCTGGAACCTTCTGGTATCTTCAATCCTCTCTTCGGTTGGGAAGCGAACAAGAAACTGGAAGCGGCACTGGAGCTTGGTTTTTTCAATGACCGTCTGTTGGTTAATACTTCGTGGTACAGGAACCGATCCTCCAATCAGCTGATAGGGATTCCCTTGGCAGCAACCACGGGTTTTTCGGAATTGACGGGAAACTTTGATGCCACGGTGGAGAATTCAGGTATTGAGGTGGATCTGCGTACCGTGAATTTTAAAAATAGGAAGCTGAGGTGGTCTACTACCTTTACGCTTACGGTTCCAAGGAACAAGCTGGTAAAGTTCGATGGTCTGGAATCTTCCACCTTTTCCAATCGATATGTTATTGGCAAGCCACTCACCTTAGTAAAACTTTACAATGCTTTGGGCGTAGATCCCGAAACCGGGGTCTATACCTTTGAGGACTATAACGATGATGGGAACATAAGCAGTTTGGATGACCGCCAGTATGTTGACGACCTGGCACCCAAATTCTATGGAGGTCTTGGCAATACCCTTGGTTTCGGGAACTTGACCCTGGACTTTTTCTTTCAGTTCAAAAAACAAAAGGCATTCGACCAATTGGCCTTCGGGGCAACCCCGGGATATCGGGGCAATGCTCCCGTGGCCCTTTTGGACCGATGGCAAGAAGTCGGGGATGTGACACCCATACAACGGGCATCGGGTGGACTGTCCTTTGGAGAGGATACCGGTGTGCTCCAACAATTCAGCAATGCCGCCTTTTCCGATGCGTCCTTTATCCGGTTACGGAACATTTCGCTCAACTATAGGGTGGGCACTTTGGACAATGGGCTGGAGGTCAACGTATACCTGCAAGGGCAGAACCTATGGACCCTGACCAATTATAAGGGGCCGGACCCAGAGCAGCCTTCCAATTCACGATTGCCACAATTGCGGCAGATCACCCTGGGACTTCAGTTGGATTTTTAACCTTAAATAGAACAATATGACACGTATAATGAATAATGCAATACTGAAAGAAATGCTTTGGCGCGTTTCAACGAAACGTAGCGGAATCTTTAAATGTTGGGTCCTTATCCCTGTTTTGACAGTTTTTTTGGGCTGCTCGGAATTTGTCGAAGTGGACCCTCCCAACAACATTTTGATTGCTGAAACCGTATTCAATGATGCCGCCACGGTGAAATCCGCGATGGCCAATATCCTTTATGGGATGCGGGAAGAGGGCATGGTTTCCGGTACCTTCGGATTGACGACCGCCATGGGCATTTACAGTGATGAATTGGACTATTACGGATTTGATGCTCCATATTCCCAATTGTACCAGCATACCGTATTGGCCAGCAACAATGCTGTCCTGGGATGGTGGTCCAATGCCTACAACTTGATCTATGGGGCCAATGATATTATCAAAGGGGTGGGAAACTCGACCACCTTGACTGAGGAGGAAAAGGACAGGTTCATCGGACAGGCCCTATTTGTCCGGGCCTACATGTACAGTCTGTTGACATCCCTTTTTGGGGACATTCCTTATATCAGCACTACCGATTATTTGGAGAACAATAAGGTTGCCCGCCTACCTGAAGCTTCGGTACGTGCTCTTATCATAGAAGACCTTTCGCGGGTGGTCGCTCTCTTGGAGGGCTTGGATAATCTATCAAATGAGCGGGTACTTCCCGACCAGTATGCGGCAAAGGCCCTTTTGGCCCGCATGTACCTGCGTGATGGGAACTGGGAATCGGCAGAGGCCATGGCTTCCGAACTTATTTACTCCTTTCCTTTGGAAATGGATTTGGGCAGGGTGTTTCTTAAGGAATCCACGGAAACCATCTGGCAATTGAAACCGGGAGAAACCCCAAGGAATACAAAGGTGGCCAATGAGTTGGTCATCCAAACCATACCCGGTCAGACCTATGCGTTGACCGAGTCATTATTGGAAGCTTTTGAGGAGGGTGACCTGAGGTCGGTACATTGGGTAGGAAGTCTTTCGAATTCGGACAACACCCTCACTTTATATTTTGCAAACAAGTACAAGGCCACTTTTGCTGAGACCGAGTCTTTGGAATACCCGATTGTCTTTCGTTCTGCGGAACAGTATCTGATCCGTTCCGAGGCAAGGGCACGTTTGGGCAATATTTCCGGTGCACAGCAGGATCTCAACAGTATAAGGAACAGGGCGGGATTGGCCGATACCAATGCCACTACGGAAAGTGATTTGATGGCAGCTATCCTAAAAGAACGACGAACCGAACTGTTTTCGGAGTCTGGCCATCGTTGGTTCGATTTGAAGCGGACGGGAAATGCGGATGCTGTGTTGGGAGCAATTAAACCAGGCTGGCAATCCACCCATATATTGCTCCCAATCCCGGAGTCGGAACTGGAAATCAATCCCAATTTATTACCGCAGAATGCGGGTTATTGACCAAGAACAGAAACCGTACTGGTTCCTTTGGTTTTCTAGGGAGCTGTTACGGGACCTTAAAAATAAGTATACCATGAAATACATCGTATGGATATGCCTTATGGCCCTGCCCATTTTGGTTTTTCCCTGTAACAAAGAATTGGGAAGGAACGACTGTGACAAAGCGCATACACTCCCACAGCGTGAAACTTTTTTGACTTCTTTTATCAAGGAAGGTGAATTATACCTGAACATTCCCCTGTATCTTTTGGATAAACCCATGTTGTTCGTTCGATATGATAGCTCCTATTTGCGGAAATACATGCAAGTAACGTGGTCCCTGGAAGGGGACAGGATTCTGTTGAAAGTGCCCAGGATTAGATCTTCGGCGGGGACCATCCTGCCCCTTAAGCAAAAACGTTCTCTTAAGGAGAACATACTTGCCGTATTTCCCGTGGAGAAGGAATATGCAAAGTCGGGAAGCCTTTGTATACGAATAACCGATCTGATACTCCACCAGGTGATTGAATGGACACCCGGGTATTCGGAAAATCTTGTTCCCCAAATCACCTTGCTTTTGGGTGCCAAGGATTGGGACAACGAGGTCATCATAAAAACAAGAAGGGGAGTGGTCAACGATGGTTCCAAGGTATCGGTTCCCGTACATTACGGTTTTTGTGCCTTACCGGAGCCCATGAAGGGTAGGGCCTATGACTATCGTATGGGGTTTAGTAATGAGGAGTTCGGCGGTATCGATTATGATAATGCCAAGAACAGTGTGGCGAACATTAGTAGATGGCGCTTGGAAAAGAGGCATAAAGATTTGGACATCAGTGTTCCTGATAAGCCCATCACCTTTGTGCTGTCCCCTGAGATTCCCAAAAAATGGCGCCCCTATGTAAAGGCGGGGATCGAAGAATGGTTGCCGGCCTTTGAGTCAGCAGGGTTCAAGGATGCCCTTGTGGTCAAGGAGGTGGACAGTTTGACGGATTGGCAGATCTATAGCCTCAATACCTCGGTGGTCCACTGGGGGGATGCAAAATATTTGAGGGGATTTGATGATGCCGGAGGGACCATTTCCCATATTGTAGATTTTAGATCTGGGGAAATCTTGAAATGCGACATCCATTTAGGGGCTTCCCGTGACAATCTGGCCGAACGCTATTTTATCCGTTGCGCCCCCTTGGATAAGCGGGCCCAAAAGTTTCCATTTCCAGATGATTTGATCGGGAAACTGGTCCAAGCCTTGGCTGCCCACGAGACAGGGCATGCATTTGGAATTATGGATAGCAACTTTGGGGAATATGCTTACCCCTTTGATAAAATGAACGATAGCACTTGGCTAAAGACCATGGGACATTCCCCGAGCATTATGAACTATGCAAGGGAAAACAATATTGCCCAACCCGAGGACAGTATCCCTCCCTATTTGCTTGTTCCAAAGGTAGGTCCCATGGATCGATATCATATCAATTGGGCTTATAGGGAATTTCCGTTGGATATGTCCAAGCAAAGGCAGGATGCCGAGTTGGAGACCCTCATCCGTATGCAGGATTCCATTCCGTGGCTCCGATACAACAACGGTAAATTTGAGGTTATCGGGCCAGCGGCAACAGATGAAGTTGTGGAGACCAGGAACCCTATCGAAAGCACCAAGTTGGCCTTAAAGAACTTGGAACGGGTCGTTGGATTGTTGCCCAGTTCCGTTCAGGACCAAAAGGACAATGCAAGATTGGAACGCCTTTATGGTAAAACCTTGGAGCTGTGGCACCGACACATGCGGCATGTCCTTTCCTTGATAGGGGGATATGACATTCAGTATAAATCCATAAACCAATCTGGAAAGATGTATACCCCCATCGCCATTGAAGATCAAGAGGAAGCTCTGGAATTTTTGATGGCCAATGCCTTTGATCCGCCCGATTGGTTGGTCCAACCAGTTTTCGGCCCCAAGTTGAGTTATTCCACTTATCCCGATCAGGTACTGGAATACCAGCAACGCTTGGTATTGGAACTGTTACGTACCCAACGGTTCAAACGATTTGAGTACATGGAAACCCTTGAAGGGTATGGAACGGTCTATCAAAGGTTTTTGGAAAGATTGCAACGGGGGCTGTTCAAAGAAATCTACGACGGTTCAAATCGAGTTGGGCGAAGAAGACAGGAATTACAATCCTTTTATATCGACATGCTGTTATTGGTATTGAATCGAGGTGAAACCAATATGGCAGCCAGTGAAAAAGCCTTTGCTTATACAGCATATTCCAAGGGGTTGTTGATGGAGCAATTAAAGACCTTACGGGAAGATATTGAAAGAAAGATTAAAGGCCATCAAGGAACTGATCTGGGACATTGGAAGCTGTGTCTGTTCAAATTGGATTCGCTCTAGCCTAGAGAATGGAATCAAGTGGGTGTTTACTCAAGTTCATCTGACCAACCCAAAAAGACAAGAATCCTGATTAAATGAATGATTTTTTTGTTTTCATGTATTTTTTGAATTAGCCAAAAAAAGGTGACCTCTTAGGGTCACCTTTTCTAATCATGTCCAAGTAGGACTAAGGATTTCTCCGTAGGGGGGTGGACAAGGATGATTCAGCGTACAACTGATAACCAAAATAGGTACAGTTGATCTGACCGCCCGGGTTACAGTCATCCCCAATGGTAACGGACTTAACCCCATCAGGATGCTGGTAATAGGCCGTTTGACTGACCGTACCGGTCTCAGTGGCAAATGCAAGGCCAACCGCCAACAAGATGGCAAAGGCCGGTAAAACGATTTTAAAAAAACTTGTTTTCATGGTATTAAATTTTAATTATTGAATGCCTACTCTTTTTTAGGTTTTCGGCTTCCCCTGGCACTACGTAGTATTTTGATTTATAGGTTTCAGTTTAAGTTTTTTGGTCAAGCTGATCCCTAGTAAGGCGAGTAGCATAAAAGTGGTGTTGAAGATGATATGGCCCTTCCATCCCAAGGCCGACACTACCCCGCCACAAGAGCAGGGGATGGCATTGCTGAAATTCAGTACGGTAATGATGTAAACCGTGAAAATGACCAACAGGAAAAAGCTGGCATAAAGAGCACCCAACATGTATTTGGGGAAAAGTAGCGTCCCAGCAATGACCAATTCGACAAAGGGTACCCCGAGGGAAACCCAAACACTGTATGATGAAATGAATGGAAAGCGATCCAATCGATCCTGAAACTGGCCCAAATACATCAATTTACTGGTGGATGTATATACAAACAGCATGATGAAAAGCACCTTGATACATTGTAAGATGAAATGATGATGTCTCTTTTTCCCCATAACTTTTGGATTGATATGGTAAAGTTCGGGGGTCGAATTTATTCCTCAAGGATAATTGCTTATCTGACAGGGATTTAATTTGAAGGTTTAGGGGTTCTACTCCCTAAGGTCACTGGGAGATTTCCCATATTTTTCCTTAAAGGCCCTTGAAAAATGGGGAATGCTCTTGAATCCGGTCATATGGGCGATGGTCTTTATGGAGAGACTGGTATATTGAATCAGTGTCTTAGCTTTCCGCAAACGTTCCTGGATCAAAAATTTAAAAATGGTTGTGCCGTATAGTTGTTTGAAGCCATACTTCAGTTTAAACTCATTCGTCCCCATTTGAAGGGCAAGGTCCTTTAGTTTGGGGAGATCCTTTTTTACATCGTTGATGATCATGTCATGGACCTCTCTGATCATTTGGATGTCCTCCTGGCTCAAACGGACTTTGGGATTGCCCGTTCCCTTACTGACCTTGAGCGCATTTTTCCAAAGTCCTTTACCAAAAGGTTCGCCCTTTAAAAAAAACACGGTATCCAAGATGATTTTCTGACCTGTCTCATCAAGGGACTGAAAAATCGAAATGTTGCAATCTTTGTTTATTAAGAGTCCATCAGGGGTTTTGAACTCCAAGGTCAAGACCATTTCTGTATATTCCTTTTTTAAGAGGGTGGGTAGTTTCTTGACCCATTTTTTCTGGGAGCTTTCGGTCAAGAGATTCGTAAGAGGTTGTCCAATGATGTCCCTTGGCAGACGTGATAAAAGAGAACAGGCTCTATTGTTGACCATTTCGACAATACCCCTTGCATCCATAAGAAAGGACATCTGTATGGCATATTGTGGTGTGTTGTCGGCGTTTGCAAATCCTTGATGGATAAAGGAGGCCCTGATTTCCTCGTTGACCATATTGAGCATAACGACCAAAGAGGCCACATTATCGTTCTTATCGGAAGGTTCCAGACTATAGAAAAAATTGCCCCGGGCCATTTCCAATAGCATCCGCTGTATTCGCTTTACCCGGAAGTCATCACTGTTTGGCATATCTATTTGAATAATTCAATTTTAGGGGCCAAATGGAATACTGCTTAAAATGGCCACCAAGACAATGGCAGCTTTTAAAAAAACCAAAGCCTCAGATTTTTTGGAAAAGGATTTGGTTGGAACAGCATGGGGATGGGTGCCCAGGTAAAAAGCACTGATGACATCAGTGACGGGAGGATCAATCAAAAAGGCCAAGGCCTTGATCAACAATGATCCCTCCAAGGCAAAGTAATCCCTTGCGGATTTGTTGACCATCCGTACTTCTCGAATATCACAGAGTACGGGCATTTCCCTGCCTTCCTGTACCATCATTCGGTCCCTGACAATGACCTGTGCCGCATCAAGGTCGATAAGATGGCCTTTCTTATAAATGATATGTAAAAGATCATCGGTCAACAGATAAATCGCATACTTGTTCTCATGTGATTTTTTCATGTTGTGAAAACTGGTAACAGTTATGAATTTACAAAAATATTATATCTGAAATTATTGAAAGAAGCTTTAAATCCCTGTTCAAAAGAGCTTTTGTTATCTGAAAAGGAATTTTACTTATCTGAAAAGGAGTGATATTAGAATTGATAATAATTAATCTGACAAATGCCATTACTTTTTATGACAATTAAAATCAAAGAAAATGGCAAAGATCAAACACCACAATTTTTTGAACACTGTACATGAGGTTTTTACTGACGCAAAAAAAGCGGGGGTATTGCACCTTTATGCAAGTGGGACATCTTTTTCAGGCAGGACCATTAAAGTTAAAGGAAAGGATCTTTTCCATTTTGGGACCACGGGGTACTTGGGATTGGAACAGGATAAAAGGTTAAAAAGGGCTGCCATCCAGGCCATTGAACACTATGGTACACAATTCCCATTGTCCAAATCCTATATTTCCAATCCCCTTTATGAGGAATTGGAACAGTCGGTCACCCAAATGTATGGTACTCCCATCGTCATTACCAAGAACAGTACCCTGGGCCACCTTGGGGTAATTCCAAGTGCCGTGGACGACCAAGATGTGATCATTCTGGACCATCAAGTCCATTGGAGTGTCCAGAACGCGGCCAAGATGTTGAAGACACGAAGTGTTCCCATTGAAATGATCCGCCATAATAATTTGGAGATGTTGGAGGACAAAATCAAGAAGTATAGGCATTCAAAAAGGCATATTTGGTATATGGCTGATGGTATCTATTCCATGTATGGGGATTATGCCCCGGTCAATGAGTTGATGGCACTCGCCGGGAAATATCCACAGTTGCGGCTGTATTTTGATGATGTGCACGGAATGAGTTGGGTAGGCCAAAATGGAACAGGATATGTACTGAGCCAATTGGGAGAATTGCCAGATAACGTCCTATTGTTCGGAACTCTGAGCAAGACCTTTGGGGCCAGTGGTGCCGTGTTGACCTGTTCAAATACGGAGATGTACGACAAAATCAAGACTTTTGGTGGGCCACTGACCTTTTCGGCCCAATTGGAGCCAGCTTCCGTAGCGGCTGCCATAGCCTCTGCCCAAATCCATCTTTCCTCTGAGATTTATGAGCTTCAGGAAGATTTACGGCAACGGATAGCGTATTTCAATGATTGCCTAATGGACACAGAGCTTCCCTTAATCGATCACAATGCCTCTCCGGTGTTCTACATAGGAACTGGCATGCCCAAGACCGGGTACAACTTTGTCAACCGTTTGATGAAGGAAGGGTTCTACGTGAACTTAGGTATCTTTCCCGCGGTGCCCGTCAAGAATACAGGGGTCAGGATTACCATTTCAAGACACAATGAACGGGAGGAAATCAAAGGTTTAGTGGAGGCCATGGCCTACCATTTTCCAAAAGCCCTTGGGGAGACCCACACCAACGCTGAACGGGTCTTCAATGCATTTAAATTAAACCCAAAGGTCAAAAGCGAACCAAAAAAGGCGAAAGGTCTAATAGTGGAGGTGAAGGAATCCATTGATCAGGTGGACAAGGTGTTCTGGAACCGCAATTTGGGTGGACAAGGTTGTTATGATTGGGAGGGGTTGAAGTTCTTGGAAACTGTATTTCAGGATAACATAAAGAAAGAACATAATTGGCTATTTAGATATGTCATCATCAAGGATGATTCCGGTACTCCTGTTTTGGTGACCTTCCTGACCCTTTCCCTTTGGAAGGACGATATGTTGGCCAATGCACAAGTTTCAGAGGCCATAGAAGAAGAACGAAAAGACAACCCCTATCACTTATCCTCGAAGGTGATTTCCATGGGTTCCTTGTTCACGGAAGGCAATCATTTATATTGGGATGATTCCCATGATAGTGCTGAGCAAGCCTTAAATGCCTTTTTGGAACTTGTCGAAAAGAAAGAGTCGAAGTTTGACGCCAAGATGACCGTGCTCAGGGATTTTCTTGAAAATACAGCTTGGAACGGTCCTTTATATGGTCATGGTTTCTTAAGGGTCCAGATGCCCAATTCTTGTACGGTCAATCTAAGTGGATTCCGTTCCATGGATACGTATATGGTCCAACTTTCCTCAAGGAACCGAAGACACTTTCGAAAGGATATCCAACCTTTTTTTGAAATATCCAATTTCTTTGTAATTGACAAGGCTTCACCTTCACAGTTGTCTCAATTCAAAAGCCTGTTCACAGAAGTACAGTCCAGGAATCTGGGACTCAATATCTTTTCATTCCCAGATTCCCTGTTTGAGCAAATGAACGAAAATCCACTATGGGAGTTCATCGTCCTGACTCCAATTGGGGAACCGGAAAGGGTTTTGGGCGTTATGTTCTGTTACAAAAACAGTGGTCAAGTCTATGTACCTGCCTTTGTAGGGATGGATTATGCCTTTTTGGAGGACTATGCCATTTACAGGCAATTGTTGTACCGAACCATTGAACGGGCCATCAAATTACATATTCCAAAAATTGATTTTGGCATGACAGCGGCTTTTGAGAAAAGAAAATTGGGTGCCACGGTCCATGAAAAATATGCGTACCTCCAGACCAGGGATAATTTCATATTGGAACTCCTGGGGGTCATGGAAGGCCAGCATTAGTGAAGTACTGCCATGAAATACCAAAAGCTGCTATCGGAATTTGAGGGCCAATTGGATGCGTTGGAGAGTGGGAATGGGGACGTCCTTTTTAAGGCAGAAAAAGGAATTGCATTGGTGGAAAAAAGTATCCGAAAACTGCAAAAGGAAATTACCGGCAAAACTTTTGCAACCCAAGCCGATGAGATCTATTTCTTCAAACATGTCAAGCCCCAGATCTTTAGTAAGCTAATTTATTACGTCAAATTGTTTAACATTGAAAGTAAACGTCCCAGAGGGAACAATGCCGCCCAAATCAAATATCTTCAGCACCAAATTGATAAGTTCCAAACTTTCTTTAACGATAACTTGGAATTTTATAATTATTACCGGCGCGGTGCCATGTCCCTGGACGAACAGTATTTTGTTCGAGGGAACCGTGACCTGAGGCTTCCCCTCGAATCCTTCCATTTCTTGATAGATGACCAGTTCTCCACCTGTCAGGACGGCACCGTGGCGACCATCATGGCCTACGATATGTTGATCGTATACCTCAGAAAAGAGGTGGATGACCTACAAAATACCTTGGAACCCCAAAAAAACATCGCTATGGAAAAACCTTCAAAACTATTTTGGACCGGAAGCAAGACCGATTTGATCGAACTTTTGTATGCGCTCCATGCCAGTAGTTCAATCAATAGTGGAACTGTCGATATCAAGGAACTCGCTTCCCATTTTGAACATTTTTACAATATTGACCTTGGCAATTACTACCATACCTTTATCGATATCAGGTCAAGGAAGACCAGTAAGACCCGGTTCTTGGATAAGCTCATAGAGATGCTCAACCAGCGTATGGAAGCCTTGGATGAATGAATCTTTAATTTTCCCAAGTTGGTAACAACTTGGGAATTTTGTCCATAAGGACACTGAAATTTCATTTCGACCTTTATTTGGAGATTTCTACCAGTTACTTTAAGCGAAAAGGAGTCATAAGAAGTCAAAATATATTCCCAAAAAAATCACCCACCTAGGTAACAACTGTAGAATTTATTCAAGTTTCCTTTTTCAGTTTTGCAATACGAAAGTCAAATCAGGAAAGGGCCATCAAGTTAGGTTAATGTAATGCGGTGGTCCTTTTCATTTAAATCAAAACGTATGGGAGCAACCATCATTACTACTGAAGATCTTAGGGAGTTCAAAATGGAACTACTGGAGGATATCAAAGATCTATTGCAAAACCAAAATGGCCAATCGAACAAGAAATGGCTAAAATCCAACGAAGTAAGGGAACTGTTGGGCATTTCCCCAGGGACATTACAGAACCTTCGCGTCAATGGGACACTGCCTTATACCAAAATCGGGGGAGTGCTCTATTATGAGTACCATGAGATTATGCAAGTGTTGGAAAAGAACAAGATTCATAACCGAATTTAAGGTTTGGAGGACATCAATTATATCAAGCATTTGAATGGTGTATTTGCCCAGTTCTCCAAGGATAACCGATTGAACCCAACGCATATCAGTCTCTATATCGGGCTTTTCCAACTTTGGAACTTCAATTATTTTATGGAAGAGTTCTATATAAATAGGGAGGAGGCCATGGCCTATTCAAAGATTGGTTCCAAATCGACTTATCATCGATGTATCAGGGAACTTAGTCATTGGAACTATATCCGATATATCCCTTCCCATAATCCCTTTAAGGGAAGTCGAATCAAGATGTTCAATTTCGGGACAAGTTATGGACAAGCAATGGACGGGAACAGTCCCGAATTAGGGACAAGTATTGGACAAGCATTGGTATCTATAAACAAACCTTTACAAAAGAAGAAAAACAATACAAACATTGACAAACAGAAGAATCATAAAAATTCAAGATTCCAAGATCAGGAAAATGGAGCCAAACAGAAATCCACTGTCCCAAATGGGGACAACTTAAAGACCAGTAGGGAGAAGGATTACAATGAGCCACTTTGAGGTACAGAGCACCACATATAATCACTGAAGGCAGTGTCCAGTATGAATTGGGCTCTTTGAAGGGGCGCGAAATCCAATATGATTTTGAAAAGATTTTGGTCTATCTCGAAGCCAAAGGGAAATTGATGTTCGGCAAAAATTTCAAGATTTATCGAGAAGATCGTGAGATCCTTTATAAGCTCTGCTTATACTTTATTCGAGACAAGGCGCGGTGCGAACAAATGGGAATTGATGTGGACAAGGGGCTGTTACTTTCTGGCCCGGTGGGATGTGGCAAGACCAGCCTTATGAAGCTATTGAAACACATCGTTCCCCACCAGCGTCCTTATGAAGTTATCCCTTGCCGAAACATAGTATTTGGGTTTAACCACTTAGGCTTTAAAATTATCGAGGACTACGGCAATTCCCAGTTCTTTTGTTTTGATGATCTTGGAGTCGAACCCACAGGGCGTCACTTTGGGCAAGACTGTAATGTCATGGGTGAGATTTTGCTATCTCGGCATGAACTCTTTATCAATGGCAAACGAAAGACCCATGCCACTACCAACCTCAATGCCCAGGAACTCGAGGAACGGTATGGTACCCGCGTTCGGTCTAGGATGCGGGAACTGTTTAATCTTGTGGCATTTGATAAAGGGTGTAGGGATAAGCGAAAATGAATTATATTGGAGTAAATTTTGAATATCAAAAGCTATAATTCTGGCATTTGTAAATAGTATCAACCTTTTAGCTACATTGGGGTATCGAAAATAAGTATGGTCATCGACTTTTCAACCAATAGATGGCATCGGACACCCAAAAATTCAAAAACACTTGGGCACTTCCCGAAAGGGGCATTCGCAGAGTAAAGCAATAAAGGAACAAAATAAGAAGCCCACTATTAGGCCGAAGTTTTTGCCAAATGTGCATGGGGCTGTTGGGAGACGAATGTGTAAATGCTATTAGAGTCTTATTGACAATTAAATATGATAATTTATAATCCGGCGGTATATATAAATACCACAGATAATTCGAGTCGTTTTGTTCTTGGAACCAAGGGAATCCACCCCCTTTGTGTAATTGGTGTGAACCCAAGTAAGGCTGACGAGAAAAAACCTGATTTGACCTTAAGGAAAGTAATTGGTTTTGCAGATCGATACGGGTTTGATAGTTTCTTTATGTTTAACTTATACCCGGAAAGAGCAACCGACCCCAAGAGACTTTCTAAAGAATGTGAGCTGGGTTTGTTGTCTCAGAACATAGCTCACATTAGAAATATCCTGATAGACTTAAAGGAGATTATTCTCTTGGCCGCTTGGGGTGGAACCATTGATGAAAGGGATTACCTTATGGATTGTTTACTCGAGATTCATAGTTCCTTGTTGGAATTTGACATGAAGTGGGTTAAGCTAGGGGATATGACCGTATCCAATCACCCTAGACATCCCTCTAGGGCCCCTTACAAGCTGGAGCTAACAGCATTTGACATTTCAGGTTATCTAGAAATGCATAGATCTGAATAGATATGGGTCTTAAGTTATGCTATATATGGGTTGAACGCTATAGAAACTTCCAAAACTTGGGAGTTAACTTTTCAAGTACCGAAAAATTCCACTTTAGGGAAAGTACCGGATTGTTGACTTGTGAGCATATTGATACGCTTCCAAAAAAATTTTTCGAGAATAACCGAATTCAAGATGTCACTGGAATTATCGGAAAAAATGGTACAGGAAAAAGTAATTTGTTGGAATTGGTTTGCAGCTTGCTCAAAGGTGGACATACTGGGGTGGACACCACTTTTTTGATTATTGTCAAAAAAAATGGAAATTATGAATGCCACTCATCCGTTGATTTATCGATTTATGTCAACACAAAGTTCAACATAGACCTTTTGTCCTATCAAAAGGGGATTGAGCCTTTAAAGGTTATATATTTCTCAAACGTCTTTGATGAAAGGGAGCACTATTTTGATTCAAAAGTTTCCAATCTATCAGGAAACTATAGGTATAAGACTTCCAGATATGCAACTAAAAAGACATCCCCATTTGTAAAGCAATTACAATTTGTTAGAAGCTCTTTTATGGATCTGTCCGAAATTCCTTATCCAAAGGATATTTCCATCTCGATCAAAAAATTGAATGTTTCGCAAAGGACAAGAAGATTAATCTTTCTATCCAAGAAGTCATCCAATGAATTTGAAGAAAATTTAACAGAGTTGTATCAGGATATTTCTAGATTAGGGCCTTCTAAAGAAAAACTCCAAGGGCATATACTTTTTTCGCTAATTCTTGATTTTGCAAGTCTGGTTCAACCTGAATTTGAAGATTCAATATATCCATTGGATCTACTTATTGGAAATACTGAGAATTTATTTTCAAGAATTGAAGAGGTTAAGCTTACCTTCAAAAGTAAATTGGCTAGGGCAAAGTTGTGGCAAGAGTGGCTAGTCCAATCTGCAGGTATATTGTTTGAGTGGGAAAGTAGCAACTTAAATATTCCCCAAAATGTATCCAAAGACATCAAGGAACTGGAAGGGAATATAAAGATGTTGGAAAGGTTCGATGAATTTATTGATTCCGTTCCCTTATCGGTCCAGGTGGAAGGCTCCCGGAATAGAAAGGAAGAAAAGTATATCATCCCTTTTAGAAGGGATACGGATAAGCTGGAGGAAAAATTTTATAATTATTTTGATAAGGACTCAAAATTCGTGCTGAACTGGTTGGGGCTTAGTTCTGGACACAAGGCCTATCTTGACTTTTTTTCATTGCTTTGGTTTGAGTTAAAAAGTATCAAAACAGAAAACGTGATCATATGTATTGATGAGGGGGACTTATATTTACACCCTAAATGGCAGGCGGATTTCTTCTACAAGATAATAACGCTGATTCCTAAGTTTAGGGGAGTAAATTTTCAATTTGTACTTACTTCACATTCCCCATTCCTAGTGTCGGATCTACCGGCAGAAAATTTAGTGTTTCTTACTACTGGGGAAAGTGATGATAGAATCATGGTGGCCAATAATACTGATTTAAAAACTTTTGGGGGCAATCTGGGGGAACTTTACATCGACGCTTTCTTTATGGAAGGCTCACTGATAAGTCGTTTTGCTGCAAAAAAGATTCAGGAGGTTGTTGACAAAATCAATAGTAAGGACCGAAGTATTACCATAGATGATCGAAAATTGATAAATCTTATAGGGGAGGATTTAATACGGCTACAAATAGAAAATCTCATAGATGGTTCTGATAGAGGATAATTGTACAGAGGATTTGGATCAATTGGCCCTTGATCATTATCAGGCATTAATACGGCCAAGAATTAATAATGGTTCTTATCATAGTACTCAGTCCTTAATTGGCCGGATTGAGCATCAACTTTCCATAAGTCCTTTTCCATTGAAAAAACAAGTGGATTTTTGGAAGTACCTGTTGGCGAATCACCATCATAAACTTCAAAGAATAATCTGTGGCCGACCTGAAGAACTGGCCCAATTGATCGATGAGATCGATGCATTGTTCGGGAACAGTTTATTTTCCAGAAATAGGAATTATCATTTGGCTTATCTTACCCCTTTTGGAAACCTTGTTAAGACAGTTTTTAATTACAACAATTATCGAAGTGGTAATTTGGCCATTCAAAATTCCGTAAAGTTAAATGTCAATTATTGCCCCTATTGCAATTTGCAGGAAACTCAGATTATAACAACTACTTCGGGATTAACAGGAAATGAACATAGTTTGGCACTACATCAATTGGACCATTTTTATCCCCAATCCAGACATCCCTATTTAGGGGTGTCCTTTTTTAATTTAATTCCTGGCTGCGCCCCTTGTAATGCAACCCTAAAAGGAGAAAAGGATTTTAATATTTCCACTCATTTCAATCCATTCAATAAGAGTTTCAATGATTTTTTTAGGTTTAGAATGTCTAGGATTGTCTATAATAAACAAGAGGACGTTGAAATATTCATCGAATCAAAACAACCCCATGGATTGTCCCAAATTAGGGATTTTGTGCTGATATCAAGGTACAACCACAGCACCACCCAGCAAATGATATTTAATATGATGGAAAGCTATAAAAATAGAAGCCCTGCCATCCAGCGATCGATCGCCGCACAAATAAAAGGTTTGGTTGGATCACTTGCTACTTCAAATAACATGCTGTTAAAAAGTCAGGGGGTTCCCTTGGAGAGCACAAAAATCAATGATCATCCCAGAGGAAAATTAAAAAGGGATATCTGCATACAATTGCGACTAATTCAAGAATGACATGGCACTGCTATATTTCCATAGCGGGAAATTGTTTAAGTCTTATGAATCCATACTGTATTCGAAGCGTAATTAGGATAACCTCCCCATTTTTTTAAAGCCATTTGAATGTGTATCCTGAAGTTATCAACCTCCCAAACCTATTTCCTCTTTGGAATTGAAGCCAATTGGCAACAAAACGGCACATTTCCAATCAAGTATTATTTTATTTACAACATACTGATATACAGATATTTGAATTGATAATTGCAGTACTTTTCACCTATCAAAAATCGTCTAATCTTCAAACGTTTACGATATGGGAAAATCACTGTTTGCAACCATTCTTTTACTATTTGTTTCCAATTCCCTTTTTGCCCAGATCGGTGGTATCGAGGATTCCGTCAATGATATCTCCGATACCATTAGGGCCATCTTCCCCATCATTTTGGGTGTCATCTTTCTAGTAGGCTTCCTGTTCAATGCAGGGCATTTCTTTGGGGAGAATGCCGACCTGAAAAAAGGGATTACCCGTGTTTTGATCTTTGTCCTGATTGCCGGGGCTGTGGTCGGGATCTTTACCTATCTCATTGGAATAGTGGTGTGATGAAGAAGTACGAAGTCTATCGAAATATCCGGAAACGGGCCATGATTTTCGGATTGCCCATTTCATTGTTTGCCCTAATGATGGTATCGGTCATCTGTTCGTTGCTCATCATCATCTTTTCATTTAATCTTAGTGTCATCGTGGCCTTGCTGTTGTTCAATGCCCTGTTGTTCGGGGCATTGACCCAGTGGGTCAATAAACCTGACATGTTCCATATCCATAAGGTCTTTCCCCAATCCATCAGTAACAAAAGAATCAGTCCCTTGTCCCATGAATAAGATCAATCTTCATTCATATCATCCCATACTCGATATCCAAAATCATTTAGTCTTTGCCAACAATGGCAATGTGGTTTTATGTTATCGCGTTTGTTTACCTGAGGTTTACAGCCTTTCGGAAGGGGATTTTGATGATTTGCATGGAGCCTGGTTCCAAGCCTTTAAATCGCTGCCCGCGGGGACCGTTATCCATAAACAGGACATCTATCAAAAAAAGGGATATGATGTGGAAAAGCTCCCTGGTAATACGTTTTTGGAAAAGGCAACCCACGAATATTTTGAGGGAAGGGAATATTTGGACCATAAAAGCCTATTGTTCTTTATCCTTCCCTTGGATAAGACCCTGAACGCGGCCAAATACATCAATCCCTTTCGGAAAACTGAAAAAGGACTTCACCGCAAACTGGATGTCCAGGTAGCCGAGTTCATTACCTCTGTCAATGATGGGGTTTCCTATATCAACAATAGTGGAAAGGTGTCCTTGGAGCCCATGTCAACTGATACCATTTTGGACCATACGAATAGCTATTTCAATGGTTTTAACGTGGGTTTTGATACGGATATCCTTTTGGGTAAAAAGCATATTGAAATCGGTGATCACTTTTTTAATGCCATGGCGGTCAACAGCGAACTATGCTTTGGAGGGGTGGTACAGAACTGTAAGGCCAACGACAAGTTCACCTCCGATGATTTCTCCTTTTATCAAGGATTCATTGACGGTTTGGGCCTGGATTTGGATGCGGACCATATCGTCAACCAAATCCTGTATCTGGATGACAGGCACAAGTGGCGAAAGCTGTTGGACAAGAAAATAGAGGAATTGGGCAAAAGCTCGAATTTTGGCACCCAGAACAAGGTTGTACTCAAAAAGATCCGGCAAATTGTGGACCGTATCAATGAGGATGATACCTCCCGGATTGTCCGTGGCCATTTGAATATTGTCTTTTGGCATTCGGAGGTGGAACAGCTTAAACGGATAGCTTCCCGGATCAAAGCAGAGTTCAAGGAACTGGATATTGTCCCATATTATCCAAAAGGGGAGGAGCGGAAGAGTTATTTTTTGAATTCTTATCCCTGCCATGCTTCCAATTTTTCCAATGAGGATCTCTATGTCACCGATCTAAAGCATGCCCTTTGCCTTTACATCAACAACACTAATTATTTGTCTGATACAACAGGCATCATTTTTAATGATCGGCAGTACAACATCCCGGTACTGAAAGATGTTTGGGATGAACAGAAGAAACGTATCAAGGCCAGGAACTTTGCCATTTTTGCCCCGACAGGCGAAGGGAAGTCCTTTTTGGCCAATAATATCTTGCGACAGTATTTTGAGCAAGGTGTCCGTTTGGTCCTTATTGATCTTGGGGGCTCCTATGCCAAGTTTGCCAAACTCTATCCTGGTTCGCATATCATACTTCGTTATGAACAGGGAAAAAATTTGGGGATCAATCCGTTTTACATCTCCAATCAAGCTGATCTGACTCCCGAACGGTTGGAGGATTTGGCTGTTTTTCTATTGGAACTTCTGGCGGAAAACAAGGTCTCCAAGGCCAAGGAAGTGGCCATGAAAAAAGTGCTTTTGTATTACTATGAAAAGGTAAGGGAACAACATTCCTTGGCATCTCTGTACCGATTTGTGGATAAGCACAAGGATACACTTATCCAAGAGCTCAATATTAAGGAAATGCATTTTAGTGTCTACGACTTTCTGCACATTCTCTCGGAATATGTGGAACGGGGACTCTATAGCTTTTTGTTCCATGTGGATGAGGACCAAACCTTTAAGATAGAGGATAAACGGCTCATCATCTTTGAACTGGACGAGGTTCGGGATAACAGGGAAATCCTTTCCGTCATGCTTAAGCTCATCAAGTCGGCCATCCAACGGACCATTTGGCGTAACCCTTCTGAACGGGGGGTCATCCTTTTTGATGAATTCGCGAAACAATTGAAGTTCCCTAATGTACTGGAGAGCGTGGAGTTCTATTATCAGGCCATTCGGAAACAGAACGGGGCCATTGGTGTCATCCTGCAATCCATCAACCAATTGCCTGAAAATGGCACTTCGGCCAGTATCTTGGAAAACACCCAGGTCATTTATAGCCTACGGAATGAAAAGGGGTACGACGAGTTACAAAGGCGGCTTAACCTTTCCAACCATGATTTGGACCAGCTCAAATCCATACGGAACAACCTGACCGGGGAAAGGAAGTATACGGAGATCTTTATGAAAATAGGCAAGGAGAGCAACGTATTCCGCTTGGAAGTGCCTCCTGAGGTGTATGCCGCCTATCTCACCGATGGTCCTGCCAATGAGGCCATATTGGCCCTGTATCAAAAACATAATAACATGGAGGAAGCGATAAAGGAATTTACAGATCAAAATAAACGAGCCCTATGAAAACAAGAGAAAAACAAACCATAAGGAGCATTACCCTGACTTTACTATTGTTCATGACCATGGCCATACACCTACCAAGCCATGCTACGGCCCAAGGGATGCCGGTGTATGACAATACGAACTTCATCAGTATGACCAAATCCTTGCTGGAGTCCGCCAAACAGACCTCCGAACTGTTGAAGACCGTACAGTTTTTGAAGGAACAGAAGGACAACATTGTCAAAGTGAACAATGCCATCAAACAGTTGAGGGCGGTCAAGGAATTGGTCAAGAACAATGAGGTGTTGTTCCAAACGGTCCAAAATGACCTTAGGGACATTCTGAACTCCCCCTATATCAAAAGTTCAGAAGTGGAACGGATATCGGAATCCTTTGAGCAGATTATGGATATGGCCATTGAGGATTTGGATTTTGTCAATCAGATCCTATCCAGTGATCTTTTGAAGATGACGGATGCGGAACGCACGGCCATCTTGATGGAGAAGAAAAGATTGTCGCAGGAAATGGTGGCCGAACTGGAGGTCAAGACCCTTCGTTATCGGGAGATCATTTCCTTTCGGAAGATGCAGGACATCATCAATAATAGGGAAAAAGAGTATTGATGGCCGGGTTTCTTTTGAGTATCGGATTGGAGTATGTGGATGCTGTTTTTCAGACCATCAAGGACAGTGACTTTTCCCAATATGCCATTACGGGGATGAAGACCTTGGCCATCCTGTTCTTTTTGATCAATATCCTCAAAAAATACAATGAGGGGATTGCATCCACCGATGGCCATACCTGGGGACTGACCCCAACAGAACTGGCAAAGAACTTTCTCATTGTCATCCTGGTCCTATTTTCAACACAGGTATTGGATGTCTTCGATGGTATTTTGGTGGCCATAGAGACCCAATACCGGGACACGGCTCCAGCACTCCTCCCATTACAGTTGCAGGATGTGGACCTGGAACGGGATGTGGGTGCTTTGGAAGCCGCCAAAAAGGCCATGGCCATATTGTACGAGGCCTTGGTGACACCTTTGTACGGGCTGAAAATGCTGGCCTTTATCATTGGGGTGATCCTGTGGTTGTTGGATATTTTCATCTATCCGCTCTTTTTGGCGGAACGGTATTTTCTTTTGGGTATCCTGCAGACCTTTTTTCCTTTGGTCATCAGTCTGGCCGTATTTGAGAAGTTCCGCTCCTTGGCCTATACCTATTTCAAACTCTATGCTGGGGTGTACATGTTGGTGCCCGCTTTTTTTCTGGTCAATGTCTTTGTAAACAATCTCTATATGGAGATCAACACCAACTTTTGGAGCAGTCTGTTCGGGACGGATTGGGGCAGCGAGTTCTTTGCCCCGCTCATTGAGTTCGGTTCCATTGGGTTTATCGTGCTCCTTAAGTTCAAATTGTATCGAAAAGCGACCAGTTTTACCCTACGATTGTTCACCGGATAAATCAAATAGTATGATGAAAACACCATTAAAAAATATAGAACAGGTTCTGCGACTGAACCGATGGGTGGTCTTGAGCGTGGTCATCACCTCGGCCTTGACCTGCATTGTTTCGGTCATAACTGTGGTTAAAATGCAAAGACAACTGTTGGACACGGCCTTTATGGTCAGTGAGGGGGGAGAGGTATTTTCCTTGAAACGTGTCGACCAACGCGAAAACTTAGAGGTAGAGGTCCTGGCCCATTTGGAGCAGTTCCATAAGTGGTTCTATGGTTTGGATGCCGGTAATTATGAAAAAAATATGGAAAAGGCCCTATGGCTGGGGAATGCCACCGTGGATGCCGTGTACCGTCAGAAAAAGGCGGATGGGTTCTATAACCGATTGTTGCAATATTCCTTGGTCCAAAAGGTGGAGCGCATCGACTCCAGTATCGATATCCAAGAGGAACCCTTTCGCTTTGAATCTAGGATTGTGATCAGCATCAACAGGGGAACGGTAACGGACGCCTATGAGTTGATCACTTCGGGACGGTTGATCCGTGTTGACCGAAATTTCCCGCACAATCCCCATGGACTGTTGATCACTGACTTTTTTGAAAACTCACTACAAAAAATTGAAGCTTATGAAACTACAGAAGAATAAAACGGTCTTTGTTTTGGTGTTGGTATGTGTGGTGCTCTTTATGGTGGCCTATTCCATCCTCACTTTCGGAAAGGGGAAGAAGACGGAATTGAAGCCTGACCGGATTCCCATGCCCGACCTGGAGGAAAACCAAAAAGCTTACGAAACAAAACTGGAGGCCCTGGACAACATCAAAGAGGAGCATGAAACGACCGCACCTCAGGTCTATCCCGACCATATGGTGGACGATAAGGGCTATTTCAACCCCGATTATATGGAGTATGAAAAGCATCGCATTATTGACAGCGTGTATCAGTCCGGGAATCTGGATTCCAATAGGTTGTCCGGAACCTTGGAAAAAATGGATAGCCTTCCCATGGAACCTCTAGTGGAAAAGACCGAGCATGAGATGCAAGAGAACGGAACCCCCATGACCACCAAAGCGTTGGGGTTGGGGCATCAACTCTTTTTTGCTTCCAATCCAAAGAGCCAGACTGTAATGGCAGACGTTAAGCCAAAGGTTCAAATATTGGCCTATGTGGATGGGAACCAAGTGGTCAGGGATGGGCATCGTCTGGCTGTTCGAATTGGTGAAACTGTTGAATTCAATGGAACAGCTATTGAAAGAGGGGTACTTGTCCATGGGTTTGTAAAGATTAGACCGAACCGGGTGATGGTCGAGTTTCCGGAAGTGGGCCAAAACCCTATAAAGTTCAAAGCCTATGATTTTCACGACGGTAATGAGGGAATCTATGTGGAGAACCATTTGAAGGGGGAGGTTTTGGCGAAGAGTACGGACGAGACCCTAGCGGAGATTAATATCCCCGGTGTACCCCAGTTTAATGGCATCAAGCGGATTTTCCAAAGGCACAACCGCGCCATCAAAGTGGAGATCAAGGATAAATACCAATTCTTTTTAAAACCATGAGTATGCATTTGAAAGAAATAATAGTATTGATGATCGGTTTGACTTTTTCGGGTTTCGTGAGGTGCCAAATGACTTTGGACACCTTGGTTGCCAATGATCACAAAAACGTGGCCCTGTTCTTTCCAAATCCCATACGCCAAGCAATCGTTGGCAGTGAAGATTTTGTCTTTTCATACAATAGGGAGGAAGAAGGCTATTTTGGATTGTTGCAGGGTGTGGCCGGAAAAGATAGTGACCTATTGGTGGTCACCTCTGATGGCAATGTGTATGCCTTCATTGTAAAATATGGTAGGGAGCTTTCCCGATTGCATTATTTTATCAGGGAGGACGATCGTATTGGTATGGAACGCCCAGCAGTCAAGTCCTTAAAGAAACGGCCGAAAAACCATGTGGCTTCCTATGAAAATAGCTGTAAGATGCTTTTGCACAATGACTATCGGGCCATAGCGACCAAACGCGGTAGGGGAGTGCGGCTTCGTTTGGAAAACATGGTCTATGATGGAAAGGAAGTGTATATGGTGTTCGAGATCCAAAACCGCTCCGAAATCGACTTTGAAGTGGATTTTCTGGAAGTCTTCAGGATCAATGGCAGTAAAAAGCGTAGGGCCTCCCATCAAGAAATTGGGATCGGACCCTTATACAGATACAAAGATCCGGGTATTGTAAGAGTAGGGGAGACCCAACGTTTTGTGTATGTGCTGCCCAAGTTTGTCTTGGGGGACAACGAAAGGTTGAAACTTTCTTTGCGTGAGCTACATGGCAATAGGAGGGTGGAACTGATCAAATAGGAACTTTTTTGTCAATGTGTTAAAAAGAGACCTAAAAGGCGACCTGTTCGTGGTTTAGGTATTGTAAGTGTTTTGTGGTCAGTGCATTGATTGTTGAGGTTCGAATCTGGGGGGCGATGGGTCATGTTACCTTTTTTTAAAAGATATTTGGTCTACAGATGGTAAGATATCAGCCTTGACTTTGTTACAAAAAATCAATAAAATAACATTGACTTTGTTACAATTAAATTAATAAATTACCCTTACTTTGTTACAAAGTTGTTTGAGCTATGAATTTTAAAAGACACATAACTTCCTATTTGGAGAATTGGAAGAGAGGTAAAGATAGAAAACCTTTAATACTTAGGGGAGCAAGACAGGTAGGTAAAACCACCCTTGTAAAGGAATTTGCTAAAAGCTATGATTTCTTTATTTCATTGAACCTGGAAAAGGATACTGATAAGGAGTTTTTCACAGCTTATGATGATGTGAATACTATCATGGAGTCTTTGCTCCTATCCAATGATATTATTCCGGACCAACAGAAGAATACTCTACTCTTTATAGATGAAATTCAGGAGTTGCCCAAAGCCATACAATTACTTAGATATTTCTTTGAAGAAGTTCCAAACCTTCATGTAATTGCTGCTGGTTCTTTGCTTGAATTTGCAATGAAGGAGGTGCAAAGTTTTCCTGTGGGCAGGGTTGAGTTTCTTTATTTGTATCCATTGAATTTTGGGGAATATCTCCAAGCCATTAATCACAGTACGGCTTTTGAGCAGCTTACGAAGGTACCTATTAGCCCGGTAGCGCATAAAGTATTGATGAAGCTTTTTCATCGGTATGCCATTATTGGAGGTATGCCCGAAGTGGTCAAAAGGGACATTGGGGATGGAAACTTGGCGAATCTTCCCAAAGTATATGAAAGTATATGGGCCACTTACAAGGAGGATGTTGAAAAATACACCTCCAATTCTACTGAAAGGAGAGTGATAAAACATGTCATGGATACGGCCCCTCTCTACCTAGACCAGCGCATAAAATTTCATAATTTCGGAAATTCCAATTACAGATCTAGGGAAGTGGGAGAGGCCATGCGTAATTTGGATGCGGCTAAAATCATACAACTGATCTATCCTACTACGGACATGGAGCCCCCAATCAAACCGGATATTAAAAAATTTCCAAGATTACAGTTCTTGGATACGGGATTGATAAATTATACTTTGGGGATACAGGCCCAGTTATTGGGGATGAATGATTTGAGTAATGCTTTTAAAGGAGCAATGATACCGCATCTTGTAACCCAAGAATTGATATCGCTAAATACGATAACGAATACCAAACCACATTTTTGGGTACGTGAGAAAAAACAAGCCACTTCAGAAGTCGATTTGGTATATCCATATGCCAACAAGGTCATTCCCATAGAAATAAAATCAGGCGCGACAGGCACATTGAAATCCCTTCATCAATTCATGGATAGGGCAAATCACCCCTACGCTATAAGAATGTATGCAGGGGAGTTTAAAATCCATGAATCAACAACTACGGATGGGACCCCCTTTATATTGATGAACCTACCTTATTATTTAGGTACTCAGCTGCCTAAATACATTGAATATCTTGTAAGCAATTACTCTTTATAATTCGCGATATTCTTCTTATAAACTGTAAAGGTTCGAATCAGGGGGCAATTACTTTTTTTACGTGGGTTGAATGATTGCAAAGCTTAAGCTTGAAGAAGTATTTTGAGTCTAATTACAGGTAAAAATTACCTATTTATCCTAAACGAGAGTAAAAAATCGTTGTTTTTACCTTTGTTATTGATTCGAAGGTAATTTTAACCTGTGTATGTCCCTTTTCGAAAAAACATTTTACATCCGCTATTCACCATCTTCAATCAATTGTTAGGGAAGGATATCTCGCGTGTTTGTCCAAACTCGAGGAATCTTTCTTTGAGCTCCCCCACTTGCAAACTTTTATCTATGGTAATCGCGCCTATGGCTTAATTTATTATCGCTCCTTTATCTTGTTTCATAGACCACTTGCAGGGAGTAGATATATTCCCCAACGGGACGGTCATGGAAAATGGAAGTTTCCACTTGTTTGCCCACATATTGGTTGTCCTCTATGATTATGATGCGCCCAAGTTTTTTGCCAAGGGCCAAGGCAATCGCCGTTGCCTTTCTATGGGCATCTTTCAGAGCTGCTTCATACAGTTCTTTTGATTCTTTGGTGTCGATTTCCAGAACAGCCACGGTGTTCAAGCGTTGCAATCCTAAGGACTTTATCCTTAAAAAAGCCCGCATTTTTTCGATAGAAGTTGTAGTGAATTCATAAACGGCCCCTTCTTTATCGTAACCCATGGTCTCAAAACCAAATTCATAGGGAGTTTCCTTGATTTCATTCCATGGGATGCCTTTGGATTCCAATGTCTCTTTATAGTGGGATTTCAACTCTTGGAGGGACATACTGTCTGTTCCATAACTGGAATAGGCCGGACTCAATGACATTGTGGCCCTGTATGTGGCCTCGCTGATGCCCATCTTGCGGCAAACCTCTTGGATACGGGTCCCTGTCTCCGCCTGTTTGATTGCAAATACAATCTACGATTCTGAATACTTTGATCGTCTCATAAACAAATACTTGTTTAAAGTTAAATATTTATTCGCCCGGATTCTCTAGTTTTAAATTGTCCGGTTTAACGGGAAGAGGTCAGAATTCCTCCGGGAAGTCCAGGGTCATATCTACGACCTCCGACCTGATTTTCTCTGGGACCCTGTTCACGCCTGTCTCAGATGTCCCCACAAGCCGTATGATCTCGTATTTCTCCTGTTGGCAAATACATGTACTTCCTCCACTTTACCCTAAGCCATTCGTATTTTTTTGAGGATCTGGTTCTGCAGCAACAATTCGGCCACCGTTTCCTTGAACTGGGAATTCTTCCCACGCAGTTCCTTTACCTCACTGGTATTGGTCTCGTGCATGGTGTCGCCAATCAGGCGTTTTTTCCTGGCCTCCAAAAAAAACCTTGCTCCAGCGGTAGTACAAGGCAGGGGCAATGCCCTCACGCCTGCTTATATCGGAAATCGATTCCTCTCCCTTGAGGCCTTCCAGCACGATTCGGATCTTTTCCTCGGCGGAGAACTTTCGTCTTGTTTTTCTTTTGATATCCTTTACAATTGATTCCGTGTTCTTCTTCTTCTTTATCATTTTAAGTGATTTAAATGGTTAATGAATCCATTTTTAAGGCTAACCTTGAAGATAAAAAACCATCACTTATCTTTAGACCTAGTCCGGTCCACTTTTAGTTGAAGGTTTACATGATATTGAACACCAAACCCAAATAGATGGACCTAAAAGCCCTTGAAAATCGTGCTGGTTTGCCACTATACCGGAGTTAATAGAACTCCATATCGGTAAGTACACCAGACATTCGCCACAATTTGGGATATACAAACTCTGTTAGAAGACCTGTGAGTAAAAAAGCCACCAGACCCAATTTCCGGAAACCCCATTGGTGCGAATTATATCAGTAACCAAGTTAGGCGTGTCGGTAGAAAAGGTAGTGACAACCATTGATGTTACCAAAAGCCACCAGGGCATTGACCTTCCTGAAAGAAAATACTCGGAAGTATTTTTACCGGAGCTTTTCGAAACCTAGAGACCTATGGAAAGGGTAGTGGCAAAAAAACTGATGATAATCATATAATCGAATGTGCTGAGATTTATCATGTTTTAAAACTTTAATCGGTAAATATTAGAGCGTCGCCAACTTCTCTTTCTCCTGTTGCATCTGATGAATTCCCCGTTCTTTTGCCATCAACCAGCATCATGCTCGAACCTCCTCCATCTAGGTTAAAGGCCTCAATAGCTCCTAAACGCTTCATCATTTCAGCCATTTCGGTAATATTGGCTCCTGAGGAAACTCCTGGTTGCCTTCCATATACCACGGCCACATATACTTTATTGTCATGGGTCAGTCCAATAGCCGTTCTAGGGTGTCTTCTAACTACCCATCCATGGTAAAAGCCAAAACGGTTGTCAGCATCATCATCGACCAAAGCTGCTTTATCCTTTTTATCGACAAATTCGTCCGTAACCTTGTCATTCTCAAATTGTGTTTCCCAACCTTCTCTGTATCTATCGCTCAGACACATCTGTCCATTTCTGAGCAATGTTGGGCCACCATTTAAAGTATAAACACCTTCAGTTAGTTTGATTTCTCCTTCATCACTTGTTACCCTTGACTCAATTGAAATGCGCTCACCTATTTTTATGTGATTACCCAACAGGGCCCCCATTTCTCCTATGGCTTGCACAAGAAATCCTTCTTGTGGAATCTCGCCTCCTCTCTGATTTGAAATAGATATTACTTTTCTCGTTCTATCAACTGCAATCTCTAATCCTTTTCCTGCTGCTCCCCTTGAATCGAATTCTGGGGTAAAAACCACGATTTCATTTTCGTTCATACATACAAAATCATGTATTGGAAGTTCCGATGAGCTTCCAATTTTGTTGCCGCAATTCAGTACTTTCCCCAAGGCTCTGTTAAACCCATTAACGGTGAAAACGGTATCTTGGAGTGAGAGTTTTATCGATGTTTTAACGTTGTGTGCCACCAATACACTATTGGTCGTGTCATTGGATCGTATTACGAGGGCTGCGCGCCCTTCTATACCCTCGCTCAACAAACGACCATTGACTATTGAAATGCCCGCTGGATCTCCTGGGAGCCCAACTACCGTATCCCATGCAAAGAAACCTGCATTTACGGCGGCAATAGCGTTGTTCCTTTTGGATATGCCGGAAGTTGTTTCATTACCAAGGATTCTCCCTAAACTTAGCGCAGCCTTCATCTTGCCTGTAAATTCGTTTAAATCAATTTCAAGCAAACTAATCTGAAACGGCCCAGAAGTGATATTGCCATCTTCAGAGGTATGCCTAATGGCCATGTTTATCCCCTGTTTTTGTAATTCTCTTCCTTTTTTTTCCACATCTTCTACGCCATTGAACCTACCAGTCCTGACGATTACACCCAAAGGTTGCCCATGAGGGTCTTTCTCTGGAGAATATTCGGTTTTTACCAAATAACCTAGGGAGCGGAGTTTTACTTGTAACCTGTCAGCTTTTGTTTTGGAAATTACACCACTGGATAAGGTGTAATAATCATTTTGTGAGGTGTGCCCTCTCTTTATTTCAATAAACTTTAGTCCGGGTCGGAGATTTGTAGTTTCTTCTTCTTGTTCAAGCCCAATTTCTCCCAAGGCTAAATCGGGAAACTCTTTGATATTGCTGCTACAAGATGATAAAAGCAGTATTATAATAAGGAAGTGTTTCATTTTGATTAATACTAATATTGGTTTTCTAAGAAGACAAAGCTCATAAAAAAAGGGAGGGAAAATAGATTCCGCCCCCTTTTCCAAACTAACTCAAACTAACTACTTTAAATAAGGTTTTAGTATCCCGGATTTTGAGTGATAAGAGGCTCTCCATTTTCATCTTTACCGCCAAGATCTATTTGAGACTGGGGCAAGGGAAAATACTCGTTTTTTCCCGATTGAAATGACACTCCCGACAGATAAGGGCTAATCGTTTGCTCCTCGGCTATGTAATTATTGAGCACTTCGTCTGCAATTCCCCAACGCACCAAATCGAAAAAGCGATGCCCCTCATGGGCAAGTTCAAGCCTTCTCTCAGTCCTTAATGCGGCGATGGCTTCTTCATAAGTTGAAAATGAAGGATACTCATCAATCACATAATTTCCGGCAGTTGTAGTGCCATCAAGGGTCATCACCATATCCCCATCACGGGCACGGCGGCGTATCTGATTGATAATATCTTTTCCGCCCTCATAATCGTCCGTTTCTATCAATGCTTCCGCCTTCCACAACAAAACATCAGAAAATCGGATAACATAATAGTTAAGTGCATTTACATAAGGCCAAACAGCTAGATAATGTTCCGAATTGGCTGATAACAGCCTTTTTTTGGGGCCATACGGTCCGTATGTGGCAAGGTCCCTTGCCCAATCTGCTTCATAGAGAATACCCAAATCTTTATAAGGAATACCTGGTCTTCCCAGGGTGAAATCAATTCTTGGATCGGCATTATCAGTGATTTGCAAATCGTCACCAGTACTCGTTGGAAGGCCATTTGCATCCGTCATAAAGGCATTGACCAAGTTTTGGGTCGGTCTAAGAAAACCATACCCAGGGTAGCGCGGACCTCCTGGTGGTAACAGTCTATCACCTATAGACCCGTTATAATTACTTGGAACACCATCATTTATCGATTGCTGTATGCTAAAAACTATCTCACTTCCATTATCATTTTCTGGAAGGAACACTTCTTCAAAATTATCCATTAGGTCATATCCGCCATTGTCGATTACATCATCAACTGCGGTAATCACCTTGCTCCACTCCCCCCTAAACAAATAAACCTTGGCCATATAGGCCATCGCAGCATATTTGGTAGGTCTTCCCTTTGAATTGTCAGGTTGCGTGGCCGGAAGCTCATTGTACGCATCATTAAAATCCGCTTCTATTTTGGCCCAAAGTTCATCTTCAGCAAGTGCGGTGTTCGATACTTCAAAATCTGTCAATGTTACTGCACTTTCGTCAAGATATGGTATTCTGTTATAGATTTTCTTGAGCTCAAAATAGAAATGCCCCCGTAGAAATTTCATCTCGGCAATTCTCTGATTTCTCAATTCCTCGGAAATATCTTCGGACTGGTTCAAGATTCTGATTGCCAAATTGGAACGTCTTACCCCTTCATATAAGGCTTTCCATTTTCTTTCGATGTCAACTATTGCCGGGTTGGTGTTGTAAATCTCCATTAAGTGGATATTGTTCTGATCACCGGTTCCTCCACCTCCTTTATAGGCATCGTCGGAGACCACATCACCAAAACTCCAATTTGAAGCAGGGGAGTTAAATGCATTGCTTGCATTGTCTATCTGTCCATTAAGAATACTGTATGCCCCAAAAATAAGGCGTTCAAGGTTTTCTTCTTGGGCTATTTGTTCTTCGGACAATTCACCGTATGGATGTTTTTCTAAAAAGTCAGATGAGCATGATACAGTTAGTACCAACGCCACCACAATAATTATTTTATTTTTTATGATATTCATTTTCTTTGTTTTTAAGTTAAAAAGTGATATTTAAACCTAAAGTGTATGTGGTTGATGGTGGGTAAATGGCCCTATCCACCCCGATGTCGAGATTACGGTCTTCCGAACTGTAGTTTTGAAGACCTATTTCGGGGTCAATGCCTTCATAGTTTGTAATAGTAAAGACGTTTTGAAGATTCAGATAAATTCGAAGGTTACTTACAAACATTTTACTTGCCAACTTCTCTGGAAAGTTATAGCCAAACTGTAAGGTCTGGAGCTTTAGGTAATCTCCATTTCTAACATAATAACTTGATGGCCTAATATTGTTGTTAGGGTCGTTTAAGGACAGTCTTGGTATATCTGAAGAGGTATTTGTTTCTGACCAAGCATTCAAGACCCTAGGGTTCTTGTTGTAGTTAGACAAATTATAAAAATCGCCATAATATCTGGTCAAATCATAAATTTTATTGCCGATGGAAGACCTTAAGAATGCATTTACATCAAAATTTTTATAGGCAAAATTTAAATTCAAACCAAATGTTACATCAGGATGCGGGCTGCCAATGAATTCCCTATCCATATCGTTGATAACACCATCGTTGTTAATATCCTTGAAACGAAAATCTCCAGGAGAGGTATTGACGCTTTGGGTGGCATGTGTATCAATCTCTCCCTGGTTTTGAAAAATACCATCAACCACCCATCCATAGAATGAAGATATGGGCTGCCCTACGGCAGTTCTTGATACCTCCTGATCGAAATTATTGGTACGCAGGGATGTTGGGCTAATGCCCACAAAATCGATACCGTCCTTTAAAGAGGTTAGCTCATTCTTGATGATCGACATATTTAGACTTGCTCCATAGCTAAAATCTTTTTCCGCCTTGTTGGAATAGCCTAGGCTAAATTCAAAACCGCTGTTGTTCATTTCGCCAACGTTGTCCCAAATGGTGCCATTGGAACCACCTGCAACTGGGGTCAGGCTTCTTTCCAGCAATAAGTCTTTCGTATCTTTATTAAAATAATCTACCGTTAGACTTAAAAGATTGTTGAACATTCCAAAATCAAGTCCGATATTATACTGCTCTGTTGTTTCCCATTTTAAATCAGGGTTACTGTTACGTGAGAGAATGTAGCCATTGAAAACTGAATTTTGGGATCCATCGATGGCATAATTTGAATTAAAAGGGTCGTTGTAAAAACCACTTGAGGTAACATAAGGGGGAATATCTTGATTTCCATTTTGTCCCCAACCAAACCTTAGCTTCAAGTCACTGATTTTTTCACTTTCAAAGAAGCTTTCGTTCGAGATTTTCCATCCAAAGGAAGCTGCCGAAAAAGTACCCCATTTGTTGTTCAGCAATTTGGATGTACCATCTCTTCTAATGGTATAAGAGAAAAGATACCTGTTGTCATAGCTATAATTTACCTTTCCGAAATAGGATAGTAGCGTATTCTCTATTTTATTTCCCGAGTTTTGTTGCGAACCTCCGTCTCCGGCATTCAATACTTGAAAGTTAGATTCATTCCCTGGAAACCCTTGCCTAAATGCAGAAAGGATCTCAACCTCAGATTCAATACTTTCAGTACCTACTAGGATATCAATATTGTGAACATCGTTGAAAATTTTCTTGTAATTCAGAGTATTGGAAAAGGTCCATTCCAATAAATTTTGCTCGGCCATGGTAAGGTCGGCAAGGTCTCTTTGTACATTGGGTTCTTGAAATGTGGGATTAAAATCTTTGGAACTGAAGTTACTTAGCGTAAGGCCATAATTTGATTTAAACGTTAGGCCATCAAAAATTTTAATTTCTGCATATACGTTTCCGAATAACCTAAAGTTTTTATCCTCGTTTTCACGGTTTCGGTAAAGTTGTCCAACGGGATTTTCTATATCATTAATTGGATACCCCGTAAAGTCTCCGTTTATATTATAGACCGGTGCCACGGATTGCATTCTGTACGCACTGTATATGGGGTTACTGAGAATTGCGTTTGTTGATTCTGAAACATCTTTTGAACGTGATAGCGAAATGTTTTCACCTACCTTTATAAATTCACCGAGTTTAAAATCGGAGTTTATTCGAGCCGTAATCCTGTCAAATCCAGTATGCTTTAATGTTCCGTCTTGTTTAAAGTAACCTAAGGAGAAAAAGGTGTTAGCCTTTTCACTGCCCTTTGAAAAAGAAACGTTATGTGAGGTAATAATTGCGGAACCGAATAGTTCGCCTACCCAATCGGTATCGGCAGAACGAACGGTGTTGTTTGGGCTATCTAAAAATTCTGGAATTACGGGTGACGAGCCATTTCCATATATTCCATTATTGGGAGTAATACCGTCGTTGTTAAAAGCCCGCCATAATCCTTCACCATATTGTTGGGCGTTCGCCATTCTTGGCAAGTTATTTGGTCGTTGTATTCCAGTATATCCATCATAATTAATGGTTACTTTCTCTTCCCTCCCCTTTTTTGTCGTAATCACCACAACCCCATTTGCAGCTCTGGAACCATAAATGGAGGCAGATGAAGCATCTTTTAAAATTTGTAGAGATTCTATTTCGTTTGGATTTATAAGGTTTATACCTGTTGTAGTTGGAACACCATCAATAACATAAAGTGGGTCGTTGTTTCTTATGGTGCTAAAACCTCGGATTCTGATTGCCGTATTACCTCCCGGTTGGTTGGAGTTCAGTACATCGATTCCGGATGTACGTCCCTCTACCATTTCATTAATGTTTGCCTGGGGCTGCGATGTAAGTTCATCAACATCAACTATAGAAACAGCACCTGTAAGGTCAGCCTTTCTTTGTGAGGTATAACCCGTTACAATGACTTCGTCAAGTTTGGCAGAATCTTCCGCCAGAACAATAGTTGTTTCCGATTGACCATTTAAAGGCACTTCTTTTGTGGTAAACCCGATATAAGAAATAACCAGTATGGCATTTTCGTCGGCGACTTCAAGGGAAAAGTTTCCGTCAAAATCGGTAGAAGCACCATTAGTCGTTCCTTTTTCAACTACACTGGCACCCGGCAGGGGTTGTCCTGATTCATCCGTAACCAAGCCATTTATGGTCTTTTGGAAGATTAAATGCTCTACTGAAGATGTTGTTTTTACATAGGAAGATTCCCTAGCGGATTGGCGTTTTAGGTATATCCGTTTGTTTCTAGCATTAATGTTATAAGTGGTGTTCGTTTTTTCAAAAATATCGTCCAAAACATCCGTAATACTTTCATCTTTTACGGTGATATTTATTTTTCGGGCCAAATCAACATCCTTGATTTTGTAGACAAACCGAAAATCAGTACTGTTTTCAATTTTATCCAGAAATTGTCCAACGCTGATATTTATTGCTTCAATTGAAATTTTAGTGCGTTGCCCATAGATTTCAGTTGCATGTAACGTAAACAGGGTAAGTATGGTAAATAGTGCGCTGAGTTTCATTTTAAGGTCTAGTTTAAATGAAAGGCAGGACCTGCTTGTGGTAATAAGCGGTTTTTTCATATTTTTATAGTGTTAAATTGTGGTTAATCTTTTTTGGTCAATCACGTTTGTACAATCGGAAAATGTTGGCTCATTTTCCGATTTTTTTTTGATTTTACTTCAGAACGCAATGTGACTTTTTCTAAGGTTGTTTTTATTCACTTTTTACATAGGCATCTCGGTTTTTAGTTTTTGGTAATTAGTTTATAGTAACGGTTGTGTTTTCGACTTTATAGGAAATATTGTAGTTTTCTTTTAACTCCTCCAAAACATCACTCAAAGGAGATCCACCACCAAAATTTGCATTGAATTTTTCCTGTGAAAGATTTAAGTTGTTATTTATTATGTTTACGTCATAGTGTCTTTCTAGTTTTTTGAGAATATTGGCAAAAGACATGTTTCTGAACACCAGTTCGCCATTCATCCAAGAAGTGTACAAATCCGTTATAACCGCTTTTTTGGATATCTCCATGGTTTTCTTATCGAAGCTAGCCTTATATCCCGGAGATAGGAGTTCACTTTTTTCAGGATCAAATTTTTCGGAATCATTATACAACCCCACCGAGCCTTCAACCAGCACTATTTCGGTAACATCGTCTTCGGGGTAAGCGTTTACATTAAAACTTGTGCCCAAAACTCTGACATTTAAATCATATGCGTTTACTATAAAGGGGTGTAAACTGTCTTTTTCAACACTTAAAAAGACTTCGCCGGTTATGTAAACTTTTCGTTCCATTCTGTCTAAAAATTGAACAGGATATTTAAGTGATGACCCGGCATTCAAGTGGGCTTTAGTGCCATCGGATAACAAAAGTTCAAAAGTTTTGCCATAGGGGACGGTAAGTGTATTATAGACCAATTCCTTGATTCCACTCCCCTTTGAATAAATCAATTGATTTTTGTTTTGTGTTCCAACAATTTTGCCTTGTTTATCCATAACACTGGCTGCTCCGTCCTCCGAAATAACCTTGATGGTGCCATCTTCAAGCTCTAGGGTAATGGCATTTTCTGGAATGGATGTAGAATCGCTATTGAATTGTTGCCACATAATATAGCTTATTGATAAAATCCCTATAAATGACGCGGCAATCGAAGCCACCTTCCTCCAGGTCCAAACCTTATTTTTGGGGACTGCGCTTTTCCCAACCTCTTTCCAAATAGATTCTTTCAGTTCGATTTTGTGGTTTTCATCCGTAAAATAAGATTGTCTGGTTTTCTTCTTGAGTTTATCATGGAATTCATTGAGAAGGTTCCCTTCGTTTTCCATCAATGAACCTTCAATGGATTTTTCCATCAACTTTCTAAACTCTTGTTCTTGCATATTTTTTGTTTATTAACTATATGAACCGAAATCATTCACCTTTCACATTAAAAATTGAATTTTAACATCTATTTAACAATTATAGGTGGGATGTAGTAAGGTAATTCTCGTAAAAACCTTTGAGAATCAATCGGGAGTTGTTTGTGGTAAGATGTAAAGGATTCAAAGACAGATTACAGGAAATGATCCTACTAAAAATATCCTTGAAAGCAGTAAAAAACAGTTAAGAAATCAAAAATACAAGAAACATCATCAAACTAGACTTGATTGATTTTACTGCTAACGATATTTGGTTTTCTACCGATCTTTTCGAGATTCCCAATTCGTTAGCAATATCTTCATTAGTATAGTGGTCGGTACGGCTTAGTTCAAAAATCTGTTTACAACGTTTGGGTAATTTACCCAGGGATTGTAATATAGCACTTTGTGTATCCTCTAAGTTATGTTGGTCAACAATTTCGCAGTTGGAAAGTGGTTGCAGTGTTTCTATAACCGAGAGTTGAGTAAGAGAGAATTTGTTATCCCTAAAAAATTTGTAGCACTCATTCCTAACTGCCTTTGATGAATAAGCTTTGAAATTTTTCACCTCTAAAGTTTCTCTTTGCTGCCATAATCTAATCCAAATATCCTGAACAATGTCTTTGGCCTCATTCTCATCACCTACGATGATACGTGCTTCTATGAACATAGATTCCCAAAAAAGTTCATAAAGTCTTCTAAAAGCTTTTTGATTGCCTTTAGCAAACCCATCAATGAGCAATTGGTTTATTTGTGATTGTTTTGTCGGCATTAAAACACAAGGTTACAATGCCATAAACTTAAACAAAAGCATTAACTTTTCAAAAATTGACAAATTATGTTTCACCTTATTAAGGATAAGTTAACCTAGATGACAATATCGCACAAGACTCACTGGTTTGGAATGTAGGGTAGCATCACAGCCTCTCGGTTTATGGGGTTGCATAATAGTTTACGGGATTAATTTTAGTGGGTTATGGTTACATGAATGTTGATGGTCCGTTTAACCGAATAAATCGATTTTAGCAATGGTTGGGTCATCTTTTAGTTTTTCATAAATAAATGCAGCACAAGCAATATCTTGAATAGCTGTTCCCGTTGAGTCGTAAACAAACGTTTCTTTTTCATTGGAACGACCCTTTGTTTTGCCTATGATCAAATCTCCCAGTTCAGCATAAATATCCTTCGGTGTTATCCATTCATTTTTAATGGCGTGCTGCGATTCCCCCACTTTTATTGTTTGATTCCTTAAATCACAAACAACCTTGGAGGTTTGTATGATTTTTGGATCGAGCTCATTTTTTCCGGGACTGTCCGCTCCAATTGCCCCGATGAAAGTTCCGGGCTGTATCCAATCATGGCTGACAAGTGGCTCAGTGGAAGGGGTACACGTAATGATGATATTTGAATTCTTGCATGTGTTTTCAATGTTATCCGAATTCACCGGAATGGTCAGTTTTTGTTTTATTTTTTTGGTAAACTCAATCAGCTTTTGCTGATTTCTACCTGAAATTTTTATGGATTTCACATCACAAACGCATAACAAGGCTTCTATTTGTGCTTCAGCTTGATTACCGTAGCCTATGATTCCCAACTCAACTGGGGCCATAGGTTTCAGATATTTGGCAGCTACTGCAGTAGCTGCACCTGTCCTCATTTTAGAAATGACCGAAGATTCAAAAATAGCAAGCGGAAATCCATTAGTGGCGTCGGACAAATAAATTATCCCTAAAATATTCGGTAGGCCATATCTTTTTCCATTCGAAAAAAAACCACCGTTGGCCTTAATGCCATAATATGATTTTTCTCCAAGTAAGCCCCCCGATTTTATGTGGTACTCTCCATTTGGCGCGTTTGCATGTATAAGGTTTGTTTCAATTATGTTTCCTTGAGCATATAATTGATGGGCCTTCGATACCGCCTGAATATAATCCCCCATATTTAACTGCTTTTCGAAAGCAGACCTGTTAAATAGAAGTGTTTTTTCCATGATGTACTATAGTTTGGAGATTATTCGGTTCTCAGTGCTCAAATATGATTTCATTGCGTTTGCCGTCATGCAGGAATGCACCGGTAGGATCATCAAGTAATCCCCGATATTATAGTTTCTTATTTCTGATTTTGGAACTGAAACAATACCATGCTCTTGGGAGAGACGATTAACATACATTTCAGCTATGATATCCCCCCATGCGTTTTTGGTTTTCACAACAACTCTTCCAAAAATTTGCCCTTCAATATCCATCAGACTGTCTTTGGAGAAATGCACACCGCCACCATAAATAACAATCTCCGATCGACTTGGGTGAATCGCGACGATGGGACAAGCCAGGGCTACGGCAATTTGTGAAATACTATTGGACCCTATTTTATTCTGGGTTAGATCATAAAAAACGAAATTGCCAGGACGTATTTCATCGATTCCTGTAAAATTATCGGCAACACTGCAACTGGGGGTGTCACCTAAAGAGGCTATTAAATTTGGATAATTGGATTTATAATGGGCTTTTAATCCGATCATAGTCTTTAAACTTCTATTATGTATTTCCTTAATGCCTTCATTGCTCCTGCATTTATAAGTATGCCCAGCATGACCTAAGAAACCTGCAAAGCTCAATACTTGACTGGAATCGATGACTTTTAAAATCTCATCCATAAGTTTTTTATCATCAGGATTGATTCCGGTGCGATGATAGCCGATATCGATTTTTAAAAATATGTTAACGTTCGAGATCAAGTGTTCTGATAGGAACGTTACACTTTCAATGTTTTCAACAACTAGGTTAACCGTGATTTTTAATGCTAAGGCATTAATGGACTTAACTTCAAGAATGTTAACAGGAAACGCAATAGTGATATTGTCCCAATCCTTTGAGAAGTATTTTGCCATGTCCACTGAAGAAACCGTAATCCTATCAACGCCCAACTCCCTGTACCATGAACCGATTTCCAAGGATTGATGGGTCTTAAAATGCGGTCTAAATTCCAAATTATGGTATATAGCCTTATTGTACATGCGATTTATGTTTTCCCTACATTTCCGCTTATCTATTATAAGGGTTGGTTTAGTGACCATGCTTATCCGGTTTTAAGATTTTTATCAAAAGTATCTTCACATAAAGATATTTGGCAAATATAAATTTTATCTTAATGTGAAGATACTTTTTGGTAATTTTGTTTAAATAGTTGTGATAATGACAATAAATAGGGACTTGATCGATTCATTGCAATCAGACTGGAAGCAAGAACGCCCAGAGCTCAATACTGATGGAATGCAAATAGTCGGACGTATTCTGATATTGAGCAAAATTCTCGAAAGAAGAGCTGGTTTGGCTATAGCTGATTTTCATATTTGTTACACAGATTTAGATGTATTGGCAACTATAAGACGCTCTGGTAAACCTTATGAATTAACACCTTCTCAATTGATGAAGTCGGTTCTTATAAGTTCAGGAGCAATGACGGCTTTGCTCAACAGGTTGTCCAAATTGGAGCTTGTTTACCGTGCTTCCGATTCAAGGGACGGTAGAATTAAATTAGTGGGCTTGACAAAAAAAGGACTGAAAATTATTGATCGGGCAATAGAACAGAGAATGCATGAGGCCAACGAATCTATAACCGTATTGAACAAACCGGAAAGAGAGGAGCTCTCATTATTATTAAAAAAATTATTTGTTTCCTTGGCTTTATAACTTTCATGATTGTATGCGAAGACTAATAATAACTCGATTTAAAGGTTAAACTAATTTATTAAGATTGCAGGTCTTAACTGCTTCCGAAAAAACAAGTTTTGATCAAATTAGGCCAAAATCTTTTTCAAAGGTTGTCGGTATGGGCATGCTATTTATATATTGTTCTACTCTCCGGTTCAAATCCAATTCTAAACTGTCCGGTTTAACGGGAGGAGGTCACGCACAGAACACAGAATTTAGACGGATGGATGCCAACCGGGTATCAAAACAATTCATCTACTTCAACAGGACTTTTTTTGGACTCTATAACCTCTTGCATGAGTTGAAGGCAAGCAAGGTAAAAATCAATAATTTTAAACAGTTTCCATGAGATGCTTTACCCAATCGGATTTGGATGCTTTGGATAGACTGTACCGGATAAACTTGGTCAATAGCCTATCAGGGTTTAAATCTACCAATCCCATCGCAACTGTATCCAATGAGGGAAGGGAAAATGTGGCGGTCTTCAGCTCGGTGGTCCATCCAGGCTCAGACCCGGCAGTTTTGGGATTTGTCCATAGACCCACCACAGTAGTGAGAAACACCTATGAAAATATAAAGCAGACAGGTTTCTATATAATCAACCCTATATCCAAAGAAATCATGGAAGACGGGCACTACACCTCTGCGAAGTATAAAAAAGAAGTATCGGAGTTTGAAATGACCCACTTGAAACCAGAATATAAAGATGGCTTGAAAGCTCCCTTTCGTGGCACAGTCTCCCATAAAAATTGCCATGGAATATGTTGAGGAATATCCCATAGAATTGAATGGGACAATTCTTTTGGTGAGGAAAATCATTGCTGTATATATTGAAGATGCTCTATTGGGGGAAGACGGTTTTGTTGATTTATCCAAAGGAAACATTGTAAGCATAAATGGGCTTGATGGTTATGCGTTGCCCAAATTGGAAACACAATTTCCTTATCAGTGCCCTAAGCCTGCCACTAATTCCTTTTAGTATGCGGATATTGATTACGGGAACAACAGGGTATATTGCCAAACGATTGGTCCTGAACTTGCTGGAGGGAGGGCACCAAATCATTTGTTGTGTTCGTGATTTAAACCGCATCCCAGATGAAATTGAATCCAAATAGGGAATCGAGTTCATTAAAGTGGATTTTTTGGATACGGCGGATGCGGTTTTCCCAAAGATATCGATGTGGCATATTACCTCATTCATTCGATGTCCGCTTCGGGTAATGACTTTGATGACTTGGAGCGGCAATGCGCACAAAATTTTAAGGATTTGATGTTGAAAACGTCTTGTCGACAGGTCATTTATTTGGGAGGGATTGCGAATGATGAGTCGCTTTCCAAATACCTTAAATCCCGTTTGGAGGTAGAAAAGACCTTAAGGTCTGATGCATATGCGCTCACGACATTTAAAGCCGGCATCATTGTGGGTAGTGGTAGTGCTTCTTTTGAGATTATCCGTGATATTGTTGAAAAACTTTCGATCATGGCAGCTCCTAAATGGCTGAACACTATACACATCCCATCGCAGTTCGGGATGTACTCCATTTTTTGGAACGGGCAGCCGGGCACAAAGAGGTCATGAACCAATCCTTCGATATTTGCGGACCGGAGATACTTACCTACAAGGAAGTGTAGCGTCAATTTGGTGAGGTTCGGGAATTAAATCGATATATACCCACCTTACTTGTGCTCACTCCACGATTGTGATCGTATTGGCTTTATTTTGTGACATCCACCTCCTTTAATCTGGCCAAGGCATTGGCGGATAGTATGAAAGTGATTGCAAAGCCTAGTCAAATCAATGAAATTTTGGAAGCCCAACCTCTTTCCTATAAAGAGGCGGTACAGCCCGCATTTCGGAAAATCGAGCAAAACTCGGTCATTTCCAGTTGGAAGGACGCTATTAGTAGTGGGGTCTTCCATGATCAATTGTCAGACCACATTCAAGTGCCCAACCATGGTTGCTTTAAAGATGTACGCTCTAAAGTTGTGATGGATGAAGCCTATACCCTAAACAAAATTTGGTCCATTGGCAGGAAGAATGGCAGGTATGGGTTTAATCTGCTATGGCGCATTCGCGGGGATTTGGACAAGATGTTCGGTGGGGTTGGACTACGCCGGGGCCGTAGACACGACACCAATCTGGAAGCGGGTGACCCCTTGGATTTTTGGCGTGTCTTGTTGGCAGACAAAAAGCAAAAACGATTACACCTGTTCGCTGATATGAAATTACCCGGAGAGGTTTGGTTGGAATTCAAGATTGTGAAAGGTACCCTGTTCCAAAGGGCTATTTTCAGACCAAAAGGGCTTTGGGAGCGTTTGTATTGGTACATGGTACTACCTTTTCACGCTTTCGTGTTCAAGGGAATGATCAATTCGTTAGTGGTCAAATAAAAAAGCAAACCTCCATCTTATTGGGCATAGTTATATATTTTCCCTCCTATTTTGGGAAAATGAAGTAAGGTTGCTTCCCATGCAATTGAACTCTAATTAGATATCCTTTTCTATCAATTTTTTACTGATTCCGATTGTTTTTTAGTTTGTTTAGTTCAATTGTCGGGAAGTGGGGTGTTCACTTCCCGGGTTTTGGTGTTGTTTCCAAGAACTAAATGCTAAAGCACATAGTTGGTTCTTGTGGAGGCTCCTATTTAAGTCACAAAAACAGTTAATTTTCAGGTTTCTCGATATTAAATACACCTATTCATTTCTGAGTCTTCAACTACTTATTTGATTCTAAAAATTCTGGGTCAATACAAACGATTTTTCCCTAAGAGATTCAAAATTCGGAATACAGGGTTTGATTCAAGATTTTTGGGAAATGACAGTTTAATGGGGGTTAAAACATAAAATTCATGAATTTTAGAGCCTTTTTTTTCAAAAAAACACAAAGTGCTTAGGTCAATGAATAACTTGATCATCGAATAATCCTTCCCATCTTTGAAAGTTCAACGATACATGATTGGGAAAACCAAGAAACTAATTAACTAAAACATAGCTTACATGAAAACAAGATTCTAATAAAAAAAGCCTAGAAAATGTTGGAGCTTTTCTAGGCCTGAAATTCCAATATTGTACAGACAATATCTGAAACTACAAAAATATACTTCTTTTTTGGATTGATGAAGGTTTAAGGTTCATTAATGATAAAGGTGAAGGTCTTGTGCAGTATTGGCATTGATACCTAATGTCTCGTAAACCATATCGGGATAAAACACTGAAAATTAATAACTAACAAACTATTCAAATTATGAAGTATTGTTTATACAAAAAGATGCTGTTGCTTGGATTTGCGCTTGCTTCAAATATAATACTTGCACAGACAAAAACCGTTTCGGGTACGGTCCAAGACAATCTAGGAACCCCACTGCCCGGGGTCAATGTTGTTGTTGATGGCACTGTCAATGGAACCCAGACAGATTTTGACGGAAATTACTCCATAGAAGTATCGGAAGGAGAGGTACTAAGGTTCTCCTATATAGGTATGGTGACCACTACGGTTACAGTATCCAGTACCAACACTGTTGATGTTGTTATGCAAGAAGACACAAACTTGTTGGATGAGGTGGTGGTAACGGGCTATTCCAAACAGTCTACCAGGAACATTACCGGTTCTGTAACTGTTGTGAACACGGAAGACCTTGCAGCCACATCACCTGTAAATGTGGAGCAGTCCCTCCAGGGACAGGCTTCGGGTGTAGTTGTGGGTTCGGAAGGTGGTCCGGGAGGAGAGGCCCTTGTCCGAATCAGGGGTTTTGGAACCATAAACAATAATGACCCGCTCTATATTATAGATGGCACACCAACAACTTCTGGAATTCGGCAACTCAATCCTGCCGATATAGAGTCCATACAGATTCTTAAAGACGCTTCGTCAGCTGCCATTTATGGATTTCGGGCTGCAAACGGGGTAATCATCATTACCACCAAGGGTGGAAAATACAATAGCAAGTCAAAAGTAGAGATTGGAGTGAGCACAGGTATTGATTTTGTGGCCAAGTCCGATTTCCCAAAATTTCTGAGTCCTCAAGAATCGGCCAATGTAATATGGCAACGGTTTCAAAATGATGGTGTTGCTCCATCACACCCACAATACGGAAATGGGGCTACTCCTGTACTGCCCAACTATTTGACTCCTACGGGAGCAGATTCTGTTGATGAATCCACATATGACCCGTTGACCAATAAAATCACTAGAGCCAATAAAAATGGGACCAATTGGTTTGATGAATATTTTGATCCCGCACTTGTCCAGAACTATACCTTGGGGATGTCCGGCGGGTCAGACTCGGCCAAATTCAATGTGGGGATGGGCTTCCTAAAACAAGATGGGGTTGCTTTGGAAACCTCCTTTGATAGGTATACCCTGAGGGTAAATTCCGAGTTCAAGGCAACAAAAAACATTAGAATAGGGGAGTCTTTCAATGTTTCTTATTCAGACAGAGTTGCTGCAGGTGGCAATCAAAATACGGGTGGTGATATATCATTTCTTTATCGCGCCGATCCCATTTTACCAGTTTATGATATCGCGGGGAATTATGCGGGAACCCGAAGTGTTGGTTTAGGAAATGGCTTTAATTCCGTTGCGGCTGCAAAACGAAACAAGGACAATATATTTAGGTCATTACGGGCACTGGGTAATGTATATGTAGAGGTTGATCTTTTGGAGGGACTCACGTTCAAGACCAATATTGGGTTGGATTATGATACTTCCCATTGGTCAACATTCAGGTTCCTGAATCCTGAAGTAGCCGAACCCAATGCAGTCAATGGGTTGACCGAGAATACCATATACACGATTTCCTCAACTTGGTTCAATACCCTTAACTATGCAAAGGATTTTGGCCAGCACAATATCAATGTATTGTTGGGAACGGAGTTTTTCAAAAACCAGTTCAAGCAATTTGGGGCAACCAGAAACGAATTCTTTACAAATTCCCTGGATTATAGATATCTGGATGCCGGTACGGGTACAAGTACAAACTATGGTTATGGGGGCAAGCGGTCTTATTTCTCATCCTTTGGGAAAATAGACTATAATTATTCAGATAAATATTTGGTTTCATTTTCAATGCGTAGGGATGCCACTTCACGTTTTGCAAAGAATACAAGGGTGGGCTATTTTCCATCCTACAGCGCAGCGTGGCGATTGTCCAATGAGAAGTTTCTTGAGGATTCAAACGTCATAAATGATCTTAAACTCAAATTGGGATATGGTGAATTGGGGAATGAGAGTATCCCTCAGGGAAGAGTGGAAAACTTGTACGGGAATGATATAAATACCTCCAATTACTCGGTTACCGGGAGCAATAGTTCTGTGGCCCCAGGTTATAATCTGACTTCTATTGGCAATCCAGACCTTAAATGGGAAACCACAACCACTAAGAATATTGGTGTTGACGGTATTCTTTTTGACAATAAAGTCAATTTTAGTTTTGAGTACTACATATCAGAAACCAAGGATATGCTATTACAAAGTGCCGGTGATATCACCATTATTGGGCACGTGACCGCACCATATGCCAACTTGGGATCCATGGAGAACAAAGGATTTGATTTTTCCGTTGGATATAACGGTAGAATAGGTGAGGAGCTTAAGTTCAATGCATCGGCCAATATATCTGCATACAAGAATAAAGTACTTAGCCTAACGGATAACCCAGATTACTTTTTGAACGGTAATGCTGCTCGGGAAACCTATCCTTCTCGAACTCAGGCTGGTCAGGCACTGGCTTCGTTCCATGGATTTATAATTGATGGAATAATCCAAAATGAAGCAGAGCGTGATGCCGCTGCGGACTACGGAGGAAAAGATGTGGGTACCTTTAAATATAGAGATGTGGTTCCTGATGGAGTCATTGATGACAATGACCGTACCTTTATTGGTAGTCCACACCCCGATTTTACCTACGGATTGAACCTAGGGATGGAATACAAAAACTTTGATTTATCTGTGCTTTTCCAAGGAAGTGAGGGGAACGATATCTATAACTTCACCCGATTCTTTACCGATTTCAATAGCTTCCCAGGTGCCAAAAGCTATAGGTACCAAAATTCATGGAGCCCAGACAATACAAGTGGAGGGTTGCCCCAATTGACCAATAATCCTGCACAACATTACTCAAGTGCAAGCACCTACTATATTGAGGATGGCTCCTATCTGAGATTAAAGAACATCCAATTAGGCTATAATTTGCCGGAAGCATTGACTTCCAAGATAGGGGTGGAGTCATTGAGACTTTTCATTCAAGGAAAGAATCTGTTCACTTGGACCCAATATTCCGGTCTTGATCCGGAAATCAACCTTCAGAGCTATGGAGGGGATGATGTAAACCTGGACATAGGGATAGACCGAGGTGCATATCCAATTGCCAAGTCGGTATTGTTCGGCCTAAATCTAACTTTATAAAAAACTATCATGAGAAACGTAATATTATTTTCACTTTTTACAGTTCTTACCCTTGCTTCCTGTGAAGGTGAGCTGGATATTAACCCGCAAGGAAGCCTTTCGGAAGGGGTTATTGAGATCAATGAGGAATGGGTAGGCCAACAATTGGTGAGTGCCTATGCAATGTTGGATGGAAATCCAGGGTATTTTTGGGCACCAGCATCTAATTGGACGGTTGGCGATGTAGCATCCGATGATTTTTATAAAGGCAGTGATATCTCAGACCAACCTCCTTTGAATGAGATAGAGCGGTATACCCCTGGAACCACCAATATTTATTTGATCAGAAAATGGCAAGCCATTTATGAAGGAATACATAGGTGCAACCAAACCTTGAACTCCATTGGATTGGCCATAGAAAATGGCACGGCGGAAAGTGCTTTGACCACCTTAGGGGCTGAAGCGCGCTTTTTAAGGGCACACTACCATATGGATGCCAAGAAAATATGGAACAATATCCCATATATATTGGAGACCACCACAGAGGCCGTGTCCAATGATATTGATGCTTGGCCAAGTATAGAGATGGATTTGGAGTATGCCGTGTCCAATCTCCCTGCTGTCCAAGATGATGCAGGAAGACCAACTTCATGGACGGCCAAAGCTTATTTGGCCAAAGCCCATATGTTCCAAAAAGATATGGCAGCTGCAAAGCCTATCTTAGACGATATTATTGATAATGGCCCTTATAGCTTGGTGACCAATTACCATGATAACTTCAATGGGGAGAAGAATAACAATTCCGAGTCTGTTTTTGCCGTCCAAAATTCAGTAAATGATGGTGGGGATGGTTATATCAATGGGAATAGGGGTAATCGATTGAACCATCCCTATTCCAATGATGCTCCCGGAGGAGGTTGCTGCGGATTTTTCCAACCTAGCCAAAACCTTGTGAATGCCTTTAAAACAGATGCGAATGGACTTCCTTTGTTGGATACTTTCAATGATGAAGATGTAACGAACGACCAAGGCATACCCTCTGAAGATCCTTTTGATCCTTACACGGGCAATCTAGATCCTAGACTGGATTGGACTGTTGGAAGAAGAGGGATAGAATATTTGGAATGGGGACCCATGCCCGGTATGAGATGGGTCAGGGACCAATCCAATGGAGGTCCGTACGTGGCCAAAAAGCATGAGATCCTTAAGTCGCAGGAAGGAACCATTTCTGCAGCTGGATTGCCACAATATAATGCAATCAATACCCCCTTGATAAGATATTCTGATGTGTTGTTGTGGAGAGCTGAGGTACATGTGGAAGATAATGAACTGCCAGAAGCCATGGGCTTGGTCAACCAAGTACGAAATAGGGCGGCCAATCCTGATGGGTTTGTTAAAGACACGGAAGGAATGGATGCGGCCAACTATGTCATAGGATTGTATACGGATTTTCCAAGCCAAGACTATGCCAGAAAAGCAGTTCGTTTTGAAAGACGATTGGAATTGGCTTCGGAAGGGCATCGGTTTTTTGATTTGGTACGCTGGGGAATTGCAGATGAAGTGTTGAACGAATATGTTTCCGGGGAACAATCCAAAAGAGTATACCTGCAAGGGGCAGTGTTTACTTCCGGAACCAACGAATACTATCCAATACCACTTGAGGCCATTAATACATCAAGAGGTGTTTTGCAACAAAACCCGGGATATTAGTTTTTGAGTTAGTTTAGTTTTTTAATTCGAGAGGCGGGATTGTGCGTAATCCAATCCTGCAGATCAGCGATGAAGGGCAGTGTCCTCCTTGGATGCTGCCTTTCTTATCAATAATATCCCTTCCCTGAACAATAGGTAAACAATTTTTATCCGCATTCATAGAGTATTGAAATGTTTTCAGTGAAATATAGTATTGCCCACATGACAACCTTTGTGTTGTTATCCATTTCTTTTTCATGCAAGCAAAAAGAAGCTGTTTCTGATTTAAAAACGGAAACACGCGTGCATGACAGTTTTATCCAGTATGTAAATCCAATGGTAGGTACCAAAAATATGGGGCATACCTTTCCTGGGGCAACCTCTCCTTTTGGAATGGTACAGCTTAGTCCCCAAACCAACAACCAACCCTATGCCATAGGGGGGAGGTACAATAAACGAACCTACGAATACTGTTCTGGATACCAATATGCAGACTCTACCATTTTTGGTTTTGGACACACACATTTTAGCGGAACGGGCCATTCAGACCTTGGGGATCTTGTGGTAATGCCCACGGTAGGTAAATTACAACTGCAACCCAGGGATGCTACGGAGCCCAATAGTGGTTACCATTCAAAGTTTTCCCATGAAAATGAACAGGCAATTCCAGGTTATTACAAAGTAAAACTTGAAGATTACAATGTGTTGGCCGAACTGACTGCCAGTGATAGGGTAGGTTTCCATCAATACACTTTTCCAAAATCCAATAGTTCACATATTGTACTGGACTTGGTGTCCAATATTTACCATCATAAAGATAAAAACGTGTGGACTTTTGTTAGGGTGGAAAATGACTCCTTGGTCACAGGGTATAGGCAGACCACTGGATGGGCAAGGACTAGAAAGGTTTTCTTTGCCATGAAATTCTCCAAACCATTTCAATCATACGGCCACAAAAAATACGATACCATTCAATACGGCGGATTTTACCGTAGGTTCAATGAAGAGAAGAACTTTCCCGAAATGGCGGGGAAGAATCTAAGGGCCTATTTTACGTTCAATACCAATGATAATGAGAAGATAAAGGTCAAAATGGCATTGTCTTCCGTAAGTACAAGGGGAGCCATAAAGAACATGGAGGCAGAAATCTCCCATTGGGATTTTGACCAAACAAGAAAAGAAACCCAAGACAAGTGGAACCGGGAGCTATCCAAGATAGTTGCGGAAACCGAAAGCCCAGAACAAAAGGAAACTTTTTACACTGCACTGTACCATACCATGCTATCTCCCATCATTTATGAGGATGTGGATGGAAGGTACCGGGGACTTGATCTGAACATCCATGAATCTGATGGATTCCAGAACTACACCATTTTCTCCCTTTGGGACACCTATAGGGCACTACATCCCTTATTTAACATTATTCAACCACAACGGAGCAATGACATGATCAAGTCCATGTTGGCCCATCATGATCAAAGCGTACACAAAATGTTGCCCATTTGGAGCCATTATGCAAATGAAAACTGGTGCATGATCGGGTATCATTCTGTTTCGGTGATAGCGGACGCCATTGTCAAGGGAACTACTGATGTAGACCTTTTAAGGGCGTTTCATGCTTCGAAAAACACATCCACCGTAGGATATTTTGATGGAATTGATAGTTATATGGCCCTAGGGTATGTTCCCGAGGACAAAAGCACATCATCAGTCTCAAAAACGCTGGAGTTTGCTTATGATGATTGGTGCATTGCCCAGATTGCACAAAAGGCGGGCAACAAAGATGCCCATAAATACTATATGGGGCGGTCAAATAATTATACCAATGTTTTTGATTCCAAAACCAACTATATGCGTCCCAAATTGTCTGATGGTACCTGGCGAAAGAAATTCAATCCCTTTGATACCCATGGCCAAGGATTTATTGAGGGCAATGCATTGAATTATGGGCTCTATGTGCCCCATGATATAGATAAAATGGTAGCAATGATGGGGGGGGGGGAAGAAGTTCCAAGTCACTTGGACAAGATTTTCACCACAGAAATAGAAGACCGATATATTGAGAAAAATGAGGACATTACCAGAGATGGAATCATAGGAAACTATGTGCATGGCAATGAACCGGGACATCATATCCCGTATTTGTATAATTGGACAGATAGCCCATGGAAAACACAGGAAAGGGTCAGGATGATTCTGGATACCATGTACAGTAACAAGGAAGACGGGCTTTGTGGCAATGATGATGCCGGTCAAATGTCTGCTTGGTATGTTTTTAGTGCGTTGGGATTCTATCCTGTATTGCCAGGCTCTGATGAATATGCCATAGGAAGCCCGATGGTGAACAGGGCAACCATACGATTGGATAATGGAAAAGAATTTGTCATTGAGACCAAAAATCAGGGGAAGGAAAATATTTATGTCCAAAAAATGGAACTCAATGGTGTAGAATTGAAAGGCTTGAAACTAAAGCACAATCAGATTGTTGAAGGTGGAACCCTCACATTCCATATGGGAAAAGAACCTAAAACATCCAATTAGTGATCCTTAAGTGAATAAAGGGTTACACTTTTTTGGGCTTTGATTCCTGAATCAGTTCGTTGATGAAAAAAGAAGGCAATATGCCCTGTCTTTTTTTAAAGGCGGTGTTAAAGGTATTAAGGTTGTTATAGCCTACGGATGTGGCGATATAACTTAGTTTGTTGTACTTAAAATCCGGGTCTTCCAATAAGAATGCCAATAAGTAGTCTATTCTGAGCTCATTGATATAGTTGCTGAAACTCATTCTTTTTTCTTGATTGACCACTTGGGATAAATACTTGGGGTTGGTTTTTAGTTGTTTGGCCACCTCTCTTAAGCTACAGGAGTGGTCCAAGAAAAAGTGCTCCTGTTCCAATGTATCAAGCCGCTTTAAAATAATGTCCGTTATGGTGTCGTCCAAGGTTTTGCTGATTTTTAACCGATGGTCATCTTCCGAAGGATCTATTTCACTGACCTTGGTTTCCTTGGTCTCGAGTTGCTGCAACTTTTGTCTCATGCTGACCTGAACTTGTGCCAGCTCAATGGTCTTTCGGTACAACAACCGATTTTTGTTTCTTACCTTAAAATAGGCATACGCACCAAATGAGGCGATGACAAGAATAAAGACCAAAACAATGACCATGGTATTGTAGCGGGCCTTTTGTGTTTCGTTTTCAAGCTCTAGTATTTTTTGTTTTTGGGTGACCTCCTTTATTTTTCGTCTGGTTTCCAGAATTACGATTTTTTGTTCCTTTTCATTGCTGAACAAAGAGTCCCGAATTGCTTTATGAAGGGTGTTGTATTCATAAGCTTTGGAAAGCTGGTTGGTTCTTTCATACAGATCGGCTAAAATGGCGCTGCTTGTTTTTACAACATCAAAAGCATTGATATCTTCAGCCGCATCAATACTTTTTTCATATTCCAATAAGGCATTCGAGGTATCTTTTGTTTTGAGGAATAATTCGGCTTGTAGGATCAATGCTCTTGGAATTCTGAAACGGTAGTTGTTTTGGTAGTTCAGTTCCATGGCCTGTGTCAAATAACCCTGGGCTTTTTCATATTGATTTAATGAAATATAGATATCCGCAATGTTCATATATACAATGCTTTGGATATAGCTCCCCGGTGAAGCTATTTTTTTTTCAACATCGAGATAAAACGAATAAATCTCCAAAGCCTTTTCCGCACCATCCAGTTTGGCTGTCATTCTGCCTATCTCATCAATTTTGGGAAATATGAATTGAACTTTTTTCAACCGGATGACATAGTGTAGGCCCTTTAAGCAATAGCTCAGGGCCATACGATAATTCTTCATCCGAAGATAATAATGGGACAGCGCGGCACTGGCCCTCATGAAGAGGTATTCATTCTGGGATTTTTCCGCAATGTCCAGCAACCGTAACCCCGTTTCCAAGGCCATATCGTACTCTCCTCTTTCCGTATGGATGTATGAAATTAGGGCATGGGTATCTGCATGCACTTCAGGGTAGTTTTCAAAGGTGGCGTCTCTGGAAACATTTTCTGCCAGCATCATGGCTTCATCAAACTGGCCATTGACAAACAACAAATAAGCCTCGTTGAACTTGGCGGAAAGTTCTCCTTTCACATAGCCGATATCTTCCGAAAGTTGAAGGGCACTCTGATTATAGGACCGCGCTTTCTCCAAAGATTTGTAGGCGTAAGCGGAATATAGTTTAAGCAGGGTGCATACTTTTTCCGTACCACTTTCCTTGTCTTTTTTGTCCAAAAGAAATTCTATGTCCAAAAAATCCTCCTTATACTCCTTGCTTTTCTTTAATAAGTCTTCTATTTGGGCAAAATAGGTGCTTATGGAATCATTGTATGTTTTCTGTGAATGCACTTTAAGGGAAAAACACAAAAAGAGCATAAACAAGTAAAGTATCTTGATCTTTGGATACAGATGATGCATTCAGGTGCTTTGACGGTTAAAGTATACTTTCATTTTTCAACATTCATTTCATAGATCCTATTTTCTTTTCCAAAGAAATGGAAGGTAGAAGTTCTTTGCCATTTACTTCAAATATAATGGGTAAATAGGCTTCATTGCAACTTTGGAATAGCTTGGATAATAAGATTTCCTTTAGGGGTCACATTCCAATTTTATCGCAAAGAACTGAGGCTAAGCCACCAATTGTATTTTTTGGGCAAAAAGAGGCTTCATTCAAAATGCCGATTTACGTTATTAGGCTGTTTCCAGATTGTACATTTTGGACAATTGGGAGATCATCTCCTTGGAAATGTCATCCAATGTATAGCCGGGAGACCAGTTCCAATCATTTTTTGCATGGGTTCCATCAATACAAGAGGGCCATGCATCTGCAATCGACTGCCTGAAATCTGGATCATAGACAACTTCAAATTGTGGAAACCATTGGCGGATGGATTCGGCAATTTCACTTGGGGTAAAGGTCAAACCATTCAAGTTATAGGATGTTCTGGTACGTATTTTCTCCTTTGGGGCTTCCATTAATTCTATGGTTGCCCTAACGGCATCATCCATATAGATCATAGGCAGTGCGGTGTCTTTTGTAAGATAGCAGATATAGGACTTGTTCTGGATGGCTTTGTGGTAAATGTCCACGGCATAATCCGTTGTTCCTCCACCAGGTAATGTGCCGTGCCCTATAACTCCCGGATAGCGCAGCGAACGGACATCCAACCCATATTTTGAAAAAAAGTAGTGCCCCCACTGTTCTCCGGCGGCCTTACTTATACCATAGACCGTTAAAGGGTCTAAAAAGTCGGTTTGGGAAGCGGATATCTTATTTGCAGATGGGCCAAAGACTGCTATGGAACTTGGAAAAAACACTTTATTGACTTCGTATTTTTTTGCCGCCTCCAATACATTGAGCCAGCTTTTGGTATTGATTTCCCATGTCTTGGCAGGATTGGCTTCGCCATTGGCCGATAATATGGCTGCAAGATGATAAATCTGGGAGATTTGGTTCTGTTCTATCATCGTTTCCACACCAGTTGCGTCCGTTGTATCCATAAACCCAATATCCAACGAGTCTATGGTTTTGGGATGAAGGTCGGTCGCAATAACGTTTTCAATTCCGCACCTATCTACCAAAGCCTTTGCCAAGGCAGTCCCAAGTTGCCCTCCCGAACCAGTGATTAAGATTTTTTCGTGCACTTTCATTATATAGAATTAAAGTGTGAAATTATATTATTTTTAAAATAAGTAGCACTATAATCTTTATTTTGATTTTAATTCAGTAAAAGTTACTTTTATAATTAAGTTTTGCAGTGATTATTTCTTTTGCTGTGTTTGAAATGTATTGGAAACAAGTAATTTTATCTTCCCATGGAAAGACTGGATGAGGTTGACCTTAAAATTCTAAGAATCCTTCAAAAGGATTCAAACATGTCTACAAAGAAAATAGCAAGTGCTCTAAACCTAACGCCTTCCCCAGTGTACGAGCGGATTAGAAAACTTGAAAAGGATGGTTACATCAAAAAATATGTGGCCCTTTTAAACAAAAAATTGATAAACAAACCAGTTACGGCCATTTGTATGGTGTCCTTACGATATCATAATGAGGGATTCATAGATAAGTTCGATACCCAGGTAAAAAAACTCAATGAGGTCCAGGAATGCTATCACATGGCGGGTAAGGTGGATTTCTTTTTGAAGATTAATGTTTCAGGTCTTGATGAATATCATGATTTTGTAAGGACCAAATTATCCAAGATTGACAATATTGGGGTTTTGGAAAGTTATTTTGTTCTTAAAGAGATTATGGATACTACAGAATTTCATTTCTGATATACGGTTGAAATGTATATTCACTTTACCTTTCTCCTACTTTCCCTATAGTTGTTGGGAATAGTGTCTTCCTTTTTTAGAGTCGTGACCTCGTCTCAAAATTAGGTGCCGGTCATAACGAGAGAATCGGGCCTGTTTTCATTAATTTCAATGTACTCTTGGGAGACGTGTCTCCCAACGAGCTGTGCGGTCTATAGTTATTATAGTCCTCTTTCCAAATATCGAACTTTTCCTGGGCATCCTCCAAAGAGAAGAACCAATTGGCGTTAAGGCATTCGTCCCTAAATGAGCCATTGAAACTTTCGATAAAAGGGTTGTCTGTTGGCTTTCCTGGCCTTGAGAAGTCAAGTTCAACATTGTTCTCATAGGCCCATTTGTCCAATACCTTGCTGATAAACTCACTTCCATTATCCACTTTGACACGCATTGGCAGCACTTCGTTCCCAAAAGTAATGGCTTCCATTACCTGTACGACATCACTTCCTTTAAGAGACTTTCCCGCATAAAAACAATTACAGATCACCAAATGGGTTGTTTATGTTCCTGATACTATCCTCGGTTCATGGTGGTCATAGGATTATTGTGCCCCAAATAGTTCTTGTATATAACGGATGTCGATTCCACTTTCCAATAAATGTATTGCAAAACTGTATCTTGAATTTGTCAGCAGTAACTTAAGCTCCTTTTTCAATACTTCACACCCAAATAAAATAAAATCCATGCAACCCTAAGAAAATCGAATTGTCTTTTCTAAAAGATTAAAAACAAAAAACATGACCAATAGAAAAATATTTCTCTCAATTCTGTTTTTAATATTCTGGATACAATCAAGGGCCCAGGACAATGTGGACTATATTGAATTCAATGATCGATACAATATTGTACACGGTGTCTATCTTGGTTGGACAGCGCACTATGGAGAGATTGACAATGAGAACGCCTATTTCTTTGGACTAAAAGCGGCTTATGTGGCCAATCAACAATATGAAATTGGATTAATAGGGGTAGCATTTTACTCGGAGCAGGATGATTTTGGGTTGGATTCAAATGAAATTGACCTTCACGGAGGTTATGGAGGATTACATTTTGAGCCGATCCTATTCAAACACTCCAAATTTAGCCTTTCTTTTCCCTTGTTGGTTGGGGGTGGTGCGATGGGCCGCAAAAAGGAGGATTTCCAAAATACAACACACAATCAAGATAGGGGCCCAAATGATTGGGAAAGTTTCTTCATTTCAGAGCCAGGGATGAATATACTGTATAACATCTCACGATATGTACAATTGGAATTGGGTGCCAGATATAGGTTTTCAAGTAAAGTGAAGTTGTCGAACAATAGCCCAAATAGGATAAGTGGCTTTTCCTTTGGCTTGGGGATGAAGGTAGGCGTTTTTAACATTGGTAAAAACCGATATAAAAAACATATCTAGGATAATAGAAAAAGCATCGAAACCAACCAATACTCTATACAATAGAATTGAAAAGAGATAAGTCCTTTCTATATCAAATTAGATTGGAACGGACGGCACCAAGTTCTTGTCAAAATCCATTGCTGACCAATATCTATTTTTTGAATACGGGCGTAGAACCTGTGAATCATCAATTAAATTTATTTAATCCATAACAAAATGAAAAATAAAGTTATTTATCTATTTAGCTTGATTACAATCGGATGTTGTCTAATTGCTTGTGATGACGACAACACTATTGAGGCCTCAGAAGGTACAACAGAAAGAAGTTTTTCTTTTTCGGACTATTCCGGGGTAAGCATTGAGGGAGCGTTTAAAGCTGATATCACGTTTTCCGAAACAGAGGAAAGTATCATAGTCGAATCGAATGATAACCTCCAAAATAAGATTGTAGTCCAAAAAGAGGGAAATCTGCTTCGTTTTGATTTAGCGAAGGATACCGGTGTTCGAGGAGACATAGTTCTAAAGGCGCATATCAAAACCAAAAGCCTTTCCTATTTCAAGGCAGATGGCGTTTCCGATATTACTTTAAAAAACAAACTCTCGGCACCTATTTCAGAAATAGATATATCAGGTTCATCAAATTTTTATGGTGAAATTGATGTGGATACGCTGAGATTGAACATTTCGGGAACATCAGACGTGGATATATATGGGAGGGCCCATTTACTCCAGGCCAGCCTAAGTACAAGCAGCGATCTCAAAGATTATGACTTTGCCGTTGACAAACTTGAAATTGATTTAAAAGGGGCCTGTGAATCATATTTGACCGTCAATGAACAGATCGACATAGAGGCCTCAGGAACAAGTACTCTAAATTATAAGGGAAGCGCATCAATTTTAAACCAGAACCTTTCGGGAGTGGCAAAAATCAATAAAAAAGATTAGCGGCCTGAATCATGTTTCTTTAAGGCGCCCCCAATGTTCTGGGGGCGTTTTTATTACCCAAAATCTGGTATTCCAAAATGACCGAAACCGTAAGAGAGTTTATCTTGAACCTCCAGTTTCATTACCACAAAAAACCGATCCTTATATCCGAATCTCCTATTCCCTCCTCTAACGGGTCGTGTTCAAAAACCAATTTCTTTTTCCCATATATGCTAAATAAGTCTTAAAAATTGGTTCAGATTTATGCTTTTACATGAATTCGGACGATTCATGCCGTTTATTAAAGTATGTTTCTGGAAGTTTAATTACATCATTTGTGACCAAAGAAGTTGGTTGACAACCTATTGATTGCTTACCAAGATCACATGAAACATTCATCCATTTCTATTTTTCTTTTCCTTATGTCCGCCATTGGGCTTAGTAACGGCTTAAGTGCACAACAGCTTAGGCGAAAAGCTTCTCTGGGCATCGCAATGCAACCTTTATCGGATAGCTTACGGATAGGTCTAAAACTGCCCCCAGACCATGGGGTTTATATATCAAATGTTGCACCGGAAAGTACAGCCTATACTATGGGAATACCAAATGGAGCGGTATTGACAAAGATAGATGGTTCCCCAATTGATTCGAATGAAGACGTTTTCAATCTAATTGAGAACTTTAAGGAAGGGGATAGCATCGCTGTCGAATATATTGTCCATCGCAAGAACTATATAAAAAAGGGGAAAGGTATCGCCAGACCTAAAGAAACCTATGCCAATGTCATGGTAAGTTACGGTACGGTAGCCTATGGTGAAAATAGACTCCGTTCCATATTATATAGGCCAAAAAAAGAGGGAAACCTGCCCACAATATATTTCTTACAAGGATATACCTGTAGTACAATCGATCTTCCGTTTTCACCAGAACATCCTTATTTGAAACTGATTCGATCATGGGTTGATGCTGAGGTTTTACCGGACGAAATGTACACCTTTGGTCTTAAGGAAATAAAGAAGGTAAAGGACAGAATGAAGAAACTTCAGGTTTTATCCAATATGTCAGAGGATAATTTTAAAGACCACTTGAATGATGCACAGTTTTTCATGGATGATCCAAATGATGTGAAAATTGCATTTGAAGAAATCAAAGAAAGGGTCCAAACCAAAGCAACGGGATTGTTTCCTTTCGTAAACAAGGTTCCAGAAGTGAACATCAGACAAGGTACCAATGCAGCCTTGGTTCAAGTACCGGCCTACTATAGTGATGGTACTTTCTATTTTAATTTTTTTGACCAACCATTCAATACGAGACAATTGGGATGGTTTTATATTCATGAAGCCATCCCAGGGCACCATTACCAATCCAGTATGAATACTTTGGTAAACAGAACGGAGATACAGAATATGTTCTGGTATCCTGGCTACGTGGAAGGGTGGGGTGCTTATGTGGAATACTTGGGGAAGGAGCTTGGGGTGTTTGAAACCATATATGATGAATACGGTAAATGGGAATGGGATTTGATCCGCTCAACACGGGTATGTTTGGATGTGGGCATAAATTACTATGGATGATCAGATGATAAGGCATTATCCTTCTGGAAGGAGCATATAAAGGAACAAGATGATATAGGAATACGTGAAATTACCAGAATGAAGCGTTGGCCGGCGCAAGTGATCACTTATAAATATATAGCTGATATTTTTTTAGAACTACTTGAGAATTGCAAAAAAACTCCAGATTTTGAGTTCCAAAAATTCCATTACAACCTTTTAAGGTACGGTGATATTCCATTAAATATACTTAAAAAATTAATGGTAAGTAAACACAAATTGTAAATATTCAAGTATGAATGGATATTGAAAATTTAATCGGTGATTGTAGCTGTTTTAATTCAGTTGGATGCTACTGGTTGCCGCAATCTCGGAGAAGAGTTCTGTTTACACTAGGGTATAATTTTTAGAAATAACAAAGTAATGTATATGGGTACAAGTAGAAGAAAATTTATGGAACATGTTGCTTTAGCAGCCAGTACAGTTGCGCTACCTTCCTCCTTATGGGGATCAACCGCTACGAGTAAATTTAATTTACCCAAAGCGGATAGTGCTGATTTTTGGCTGGAGCTATCAAGAGAGGCCTACCATAAAAACGCTGACATGATTAGCACAATGGCCAACCAAAAACCTGTTTTGGCAGTCATAAAAAACAATGCTTATGGTCTTGGGGATGTTGAAGTGGCTAAAATATTAGACACTAATGCCCATATAGAAGGCTTTGCATTGGTTAAAGCCGATAGAGCATTGGCTTTAAGAAAAGCCGGAGTCAAAAAAAACATATTGCTTATGGGCGATTTTGATGAAAGCTTAGGTCAAGACCTAGTTGAAAATGATATTACCCTGAGTGTTTTTTCTACGCATGCGTTCCATAAAATCAAGCGAATATCCTATAACACGGAAGAGCAAATTAATGCGGCTCTTTATATTGATACGGGTTTGGGAAGAATGGGGATTCCTTTCAACCAAGCATTTAAGCTGGCAACAATGGTGTCTAACAGTGTGAACTTAAAAATAAAGTATACTTTCTCTACGTTGACCACACCAAAGGACTTTGCCAAAGAACAGGTCAGAATTTTTAATGAATTAATTCAAGAATTATCAAGAAAAGGTGTCAATGTAGGAAAAACACACTTGGCACCTTCTTTTTCACTGATAGACCTACCTAGTTCACATCAAGACATGGTGCGACCAGGTATTTTAATTCACGGTTCATACCCATTGGCCAACATGGATGTGTCCAAAAAATGGCCACTAATGCCTACGTATCGCTTAAAGTCCCGTGTAATGCGTCTTGAAAAACTATCGGCTGGAGATACCATTGGTTTTTCAAGGTTTTATAAAGTAACTAAAGACGAGTGGATTGCCACATTGCCCATTGGCTGGGGTGACGGCTACGATAGTGGTGCGGAAAACGGGGCTAAAGTACTTCTAAATGGAACACTATATCCTGTTATCAATGTAAATGCCAATCATACCAATATCTCATTGGGCGCCAATACCTTGGTAAAGGTAGGAGATATAGCAACGTTGATCAGTCCGGAAAAACCAGAGATTACACCTGAAGGGTTTGGTAAATTGGTCAAAAGACATAATTACCTTCAAATCAATTATAAAGAGTCTATCCCAAAATTTATTTTCGATGCCTTTTAGAAATATACAGTTTTACATACTATTGTTTTTTTCTTTGAGCGTTAATGCTCAGCGAGAAAATTACATTAAGCTTCCCGATCAAAATATAACTCTTTATTATGAGGATGTAGGCTCGGGAAATCCAATCATTTTTATTCCTGGCTGGACGATGACCACGCGTTTTTTTTCCAAACAAAAAGAATATTTTTCCAAACAGTACCGATTTATAACTTTTGACCCAAGGAGCCAAGGGGAATCTGAAAAAACACCAGTTGGAAATTCCTATGATGTACATGCTCAAGACCTTGCGGAATTTATAAAACTATTAAAGCTAAAAAATGTGGTATTGGTTGGATGGTCCAGTGGCTGTATTACTATGTTCGAGTATCTAAAGCAATTTGGAACTGAAAATATCAAACAAGTATTTTTTATAGATGAAACTCCTAAATGGATAGGTGATTCCGAGAACGAATGGGTGTACGGAAACTTTGACGATTATCGTTCCAGTTTATTAGGCTTAACCCGTTCAAGAACTAGGGATGCCGTAGGTACAGTGAATTGGATGTTGCAAAACCCTGTGAGCGATAACGATAAAGAATGGATGATAAATGATATGCTAAAAACACCGAACTATGCAGCATTGAGCTTATATATTGATGGGTTGGCGAGTAATTATATTGATGTGGTCAAACACATTAAAACGCCATTTAAATCTGCTTTTTTTTTAAGAGATTCATGGTATGGCAAAGCAAGTTTGTGGCTAAATAAAGAGGCGCCATCTTATAACACTGTAGCGATAACGAGTCATGCTATGTTTTGGGAGAAGCCAAAAAAATTCAATCAACTTTTAATGAGTTGCCTAAAAGAGTGAGGGTTGTACGCCTTTCAGAATTTAGTAAGAGCCCAAAAACAAATATTATGTTACAAGCAAAAACCTTAACTAAAAAATATGGCGTATATAGCACTTATCGACTTAACCTTACTGTTAAAAACAGCATAGGACCTTTGTAGAGAGGGAATCTGGGGCAGCTAATTGTTGGACGTACACCCCAGCAGGATTTATTACAGACCTAAGGGCGAGTCTACTCTGAACCTCGAACTGATGCTGCTTGTCGACCAGGAAAATATGTTGAACCCTTGGCTGGGAGTACCACGGATCATCAAGTGGTTTAAGAAAGATTTGTGGTTTACGTCGACACCAAAAGCAGATTGATAGGCTCTTCCACCTGATGGGACGACCGGCATTGGGACCAAAGCCGAACGTCCTAACTTTTGACATTTTTCAACAAATTTAACTCTATTAGTTGATTGATATTCAGATTCTTATTATTTGTGAGAGAAACCATGAATCAATTCAAAATCCCCTAAACGGTTTTGTTAGGTGTCCTATACAGTGTCTTTTTTTACTCAATATCTTCATAGCGCCCATCAAAATAGATTTACTATTATGGTCCCATTTGTTTTAAATGAAAGAGTTTGATTTAGAGCATGGGCTTTTTCAGCATTCCTACATCATCCTAAATCCTTTCCTGGAAAACTTAGGATATCTGGAAACCATGAGCTATGTCATTGGGAAAGCTCAACTCACCCTATATATTTGGGATAAATTTGAACAAAAGGGTTATCGGACTTAGCATATTCGATTCAATTTTTTCCTATCCAAGGGAAAACCAAAACCTTTCATTAAAAATGAGTATCATAAAAAAATATTGGTACCGGTCGATTTTTCCAAACATTCGGAATATGCACTGGAAGTTGCCTCCAAGATTGCGAAACAGCATGAAATGGGAATCGTAATCCTCCATATGTTGAGAGTGTCAGAGTCCGTTCTGTCCAAATTAGAAGAAGAAGAACGACAAGAGATCAAATACTATCTGAAATTGGCCAAAGAAAAAATCAACAAATTTACTGCCAAGGACTGCTTAAAAGAAGTTTCGGTCGGGGCCATTGTTCAAAACTATAAGCTCTTTGAAGAAGTGAGCGAAGTGGCCCAAGAACAGAATTGCGGTTTAATTGTTATGGGATCGCATGGTACAAGTGGATTGAGCGATTTCTTTGTGGGCTCCAACACAGAGAAGGTGGTCCGCTCTTCCGGAGTACCCGTATTGGTCATAAAAAAACATCATGAGGATTATACCGTCAAAAAAATGATCTTCGCTTGCGATTTAAATCCAGAAAATGTATCGGCGTATAAAAAGGCCCTTGCATTTGCAACACTTTATGGGGCATCCCTCGAAATTATTTACGTGAATACTGCTGCGGTGAACTATATGGGGTATTCCGATTTTGATTAGGAAATCAAGGCATTTAATGAAGAATTGGGAGAAAGCGTACCCATAAAAATCTATAATTATAGAAGTGTGGAAAAGGGTATTTTTCAATACAGTCTTGAAAAAGATATCGATTTGGTCGTCATACCCACCCATGGCAGAAAAGGGATCGCCCATTTTTTAGTAGTAAGCAAAGCAGAGAATATATCCAATCACGCCCAACTTCCGGTAATGACCATAAAACTATAATCTAGGTCTAAAAAAACAGCCACAATTTAAAGAGCTGTATCGGTTGATAATGAAAAATCGATTTAAAAAATCAGCTTGATAGTCTATTGGTTTTATGGAAAACTTGTCCTGAAGATAGGGGTATCCATAAAGTAATTGGTATATCAAGATAGCCAAACTCCTATCATAAGAACAATTCTGCAGAATCTATGTGCACAACTCCCCATGCTTTAGAACATATATGGGGGACGGGGAGTGTTTCTTGGAGCTAGATTTCACAAAAAATTATTCCCTGGATGACAGGTATGACTCTCATTTGAAGTTTTTGATAAGACTTCCGAATTGAAAAGAAACGTGGGAGTAAAAAAATCAAACGGCCGCGGCATTGCCCCGACCGTTTATTTAGCTAATTCAAACAATCAAATAAATGAGAAGGCAATCGCGCCTAATTTTTTTGAGAGCTTATGAAGCTAAAGTATGGCTTGTGACAGGAGATGCCTCCAAAAAAGAACTGGGTAACCCATTTTTGATTTAAATGGGCGATATACATGGGTGGCCCTATCTGAGCATGAAAGAATAAGAGTGGCCTTTTAATCTAAAAGGAAAAGATGAAGCTTTATAGATTACCCTCCAAAGGTTCATAAATGACGGACTCCACTAGTTTAAAAGGTATGACAATAGTGGTGATTACCCCTTTCTTATTTGCCAAATCCTGAAAACTAAAACTGAAATTGGAACTGTATAAGGTTTTGAGTCTTTCCTTAATATTGGGAATGCCTTTTCCCTTGGGGCTTTGAAAGGCATAAAAATCCTCGAGAGGTTTCCCATTATTTACAATTTTAATGACTAGATCATCCTGGTTCCTGTCTATGGATATTCTTAGTACAAGGTCTGTGTTGTTATAGGAGAAGCCATGTTTAAAGGTGTTTTCCACGATGGGCTGAAGTAACATGTTGGGAATCAGTGCTTCATTTAAGCCATCCTCAATGTTCATTTCTATGGTCAAATGATCTGAAAATCGAATTTTGATGATGTCCAGATATTTTTTTAGCAGTTGTAGCTCTTGTTCTACGGTAATAAGGTTGTCCTTTTTTAAGTCCAATACCTCTCTTAATAGATCACTTAGGTCTGCTAGGGTGTTTTGGGCCTGTTTAATGTTTGAGGACATTAATGCAGAGATGGTATTTAAGGTGTTGAACAAAAAATGTGGATGTAATTGCGCTTTTAGGGCATTCATCCTGCTTATGGTCAATTGATTTGTTAGAAGGGCCTTTTGTTTCTCTATATTCTTTACCTGTTCTATATAATAATAGATATGTATTATGCCTGCCATAACAAAATAGGCAGTAAAGTAATAGTCTATGGTGAACATAAAGTGATCTAAGGACATACCTTTTATTCCATTGGAAATACTGGTTTTTCCCATTAAATACAATATAACGGCAGCAAAAAGGAAGATGAACCAATCTATGGCAAATGATAAAATCAAATGGACAAGGACAATAATTCCCGGTTTGGTCTTTACAACTAACATTTTCTTGGTGATCGCTACCACGATGACCATAAAAAGCATGACGAGAACCCAATCAAGTATGGTTCTTGAAAAAATTAAATCGAACCAATTGAACCCATCATCTCTTGATCGGGTCAAGGCAAAATATGATCTCTTGATGAAAGTGATGAAAACGATGATTGCATAAAAAAGAGCAAGGATTTTGATCAGCTTTATATCAATATACTTTTTCATGCTCAAATCCTCATCTTTTTAATGAACCTTTTCTTGTATCCTTTACTTATTCGAAACAATTGACCATCAACCATCTTAACATCCACTTCACTATAATTGGAGTTGATGATTTCATTTACAAATTTTAGATTTACTATGGTCGACCTATGAATTCTAATGAAAGTTTCCGGATCAAGAATATCCATTAACCTGGTCAGGGACTCCCTTAGCAGATTTTTTTTGTTCCCGGTGTAAATTTCCGCATAATAGCCTGAAGCGGTTATATACTTGATTTCGGTTGTATTGATAAAATAGATTTTATTGCCGGACTTTATGGGAAGTCTTTTTTTAAACAACTGGTCCAGTCTGGGTTTTGCATCTTTCACATAGTTTAAAAGGTTTTCCATTTTTTTCTCAAAGAGTGCATAATTGTCTTGTTTTATAGTATCGATGACCCTTTTGGTTGATTTATAGAACCTTTCGTCCTTAAACGGTTTTAAGAGATAGTCAAAGGCAAAATAGTCAAATGCCTTTAGGGCATACTCATTGTAAGCAGTTACGAATACCACCAACGGTTTTTTGGGAATGTTAAGTTGTTCCAGAACATTAAATCCAGACATATCTTTCATTTGAATATCCAGAAAAATTAAATCAGGCTGGAGTGTTTCAATTTTTTGGATGGCCTCTTTTCCCGTTTTGCAACTATCAAGCAGATGAATTTCCGGGACATCGGCCACTAAATTTTCTAATCGTTGTCTTGCCAAGGGCTCATCATCGATTATTAAGGTGGAAACTTGCATATGATTCTGTATCTGACTTGAATTTACATCATATATCCATACCTATTTCATTGAAATATTCTTTTTAAATCAAAAAACAGAAGATTTAAATCAATAAAGATGTGCCATATATCAGTTTCAATACAATTGGGTTCATTCCCCAGTTTCATCACTTTTGATGCATACATCGATTTATATTGGAGGTATACCGTATTCCATCCACGTACGGAAGAGCGTTGGAAATGATGGATGAGTTCTACAATGGCCAGTTTGGTCGACTACCGCCTCTTTGGGCCGTTTAAATCATTTTAAAAAGGGTTGGGTTCAATAGTAAAAGACAGCCCTGCAATCCATACTACATTCGTCACCTAACTAACTATAAAACATTAATGTATGAGATGTAAGATACACTATTTATGTTTTTTTATTGGTGTGCTGGCGGCTTTTACGGCACATGGTCAAGAAAAAACAATTACAGGAAAGGTTATGGACAATATAGGTCCGTTACCTGGCGTGAATGTAATAATCAAGGGTACAACTACAGGGGTACAGACTGATTTTGACGGTCACTATTCTTTGAGGGCAAGCATTGGGGATATTCTCCAGTATAGCTTTTTGGGGATGTCCACTAAAGAGATTGTTGTTGGTTCCTTAAATGAGATCAATGTGACCATGGAAGAATCCAACAATGAATTGGAAGAAGTAGTGGTGACCGCTCAAGGAATCAAAAGAGAAGAACGCTCTCTGGGCTACTCTGTTAGTAAGATCAAGAATGAAGAGATAGAAGATAGTGCAGATGGAGATTTGGGACGGGTCCTTAGGGGTAAGGCAGCTGGAATCAATATTACTGCAACCAACGGAATTTCAGGATCGGGAACCAATATCATCATTAGGGGATATAGTTCCATTACAGGTAGTAACCAGCCGTTGTTCATTGTGAACGGGGTACCCTTTGATGGGGGCTCAAATCAGCAGAATACATTTTTTGACAATCAAACTGAATCAAGTAGGTTTTTGGATATAGACCCCAATAGCATTGAATCTGTAAATGTACTAAAGGGGTTAAGTGCATCGGTATTATATGGGGAACGAGGTAGGAATGGAGTAATCTTGATCACTACCAAGGGAGGTAGCCGGATGAGCTCAAATAAAAAACTTGAGGTCACCGTATCTCAATCCTATTTCTTTTCCGAGGCCATATTACCAAAATATCAGCAAGAATATGGGGGCGGATTTCACCAAAACTTCGGCTACTTTTTTAGTAACCATGGAGCAGCATTTGATCCTAATGTCCTGAGCAATCAAATTCTTGAAAGTTCCAATAGTCTATTTATAGGCAGAGCTCCTGATGGAACTGCTTTGTTGATGAACCCACTGACCCAGTTGAACGATCAGACTTTGGTGGCCGGTTTTGAGGATATCGCCAACGCTCCATATCCGTACAAGCCATACAACAGTGTGGAAGAATTCTTTAGAACAGGGGGAGTGTCCACTACTTCGATCAACTTAAGAGGGGGAGGGGAAAAATCCAGCTTTAATATCAATTATGGCCACTTGAACGATAAAGGGTTTACCCCAGGAAATGGTCTCATCAGGAACACTTTTGGTATTGGGGGCAATGCTACTTTGAGCAATGGGTTGACCATTAACGGTTCCATAAACTTTACCAAAAGCGACTATAGGACCCCACCAGTGGCAGCATCAACGGGAAGCGGTGTAATAAGTAGTGGTAGTTCTGTTTTTGGAGATATACTATATACGCCCACAAGTGTTGATTTGTACGGCTTGCCTTATCAGGCAGCCGATGGGCGAAGCGTTTATTATAGATCAAGTAATGATATTCAAAACCCTAGATGGACTATTGAAAATGCAAAATCGACTCAGGTCACGGATAGGGTTTTTGGGAATATTGGATTGAATTATCAGTTAAACGAATGGATTGGGGTGGCCTATAGGTTAGGTATTGATACATATACTGAATTTAACACCTATGGTCAGAACAAAGGCGGTGTGGATGGAGATAGAACCGGAATATACAGAACCATTTCGGCCCAAAATACTATTTGGGACCATAACGTGACCTTCAATGTTGATCGGGATTTAACGGACGACCTGAACTTAAAAGTTGTTTTGGGAGGCAATATGCGTCGTGACCTATACAACCAGGAAGGGGTTGAGAGTACCGGACAACTTGCCTTTGGGGTACTTCAGCATTATAATTTTATAAACCACTCTACAGTAGGGAGCTTTTTTAGCGGGACCAATCTTGGAAGTATTTCTGAAGTGAACACCTTGGGAGCATACGCAGATGTTACTTTGGGGTATAAAGATTTTTTGTATCTCAATGGAGCGGTTCGTAACGATTGGAGCTCAACTCTGGAAAAAGAGAATCAATCTATTTTTTATCCGGGAGGCAGTCTGTCCTTTATACCTACCTCGGCTTTTGAGAATATCACTTCAGATGGAGGCCTGAACTATCTAAAATTACGGTTGGGATATGGTACGTCTGCCGGTTTTCCGTTGGCATATGGTACAAGAAATACTTTGGCCTTGACTTCTCGACTTTTTGTGGACAACTCGGGAAACGTACTCTCCGGGAATGGTGTGAACGATCGTTTGGGCAACCCTAACTTAAAACCTGAAACAGTTTCAGAGTTTGAGATAGGTATGGACAGTAAGTTTTTTAACAATAGACTTGGCCTTAATGTTAGTTTATATAAAAGAAAGTCCAAAGATTTAATAACAGACCAAAACCTAGACCCTTCATCAGGTTATACAGTAACTAGGATCAATGCGGGAGAGTTGGAGTCTGAAGGTATTGAGATCGATATGGATATCAATGTCCTTAGAAATCCAGACGGTCTTAATTGGGTTATTGGAGGAAACTTCTTTGCAGATGAAAGTACTGTTACAAAATTGCCCGAAGGAGTGACCCGTATTCCGTTAACGGGAAGAATTGGTGGTACAGTGGCCAATTATGCGGTTGAAGGCCAACCGTATGGTATTTTAATGGGAAATGCGGTTTTGCGAACCAATGGGGAGCGAACAGTAAACAGTACCGGGGATTATATTGTAAACACGGGATTGAATGATATTGTTGGCGACCCTAACCCAGATTTCACAACCTCATTGAACAACCTTGTGACCTATAAAGGCTTTTCTTTCAATATGAACTGGCAATACCGTCATGGAGGAGATATTTTTTCACAGACTGCAGGTGCCTTGATCGGTAGGGGTGTTGTTGATGCCGATAGGCCTTTGGATAGGGAAAAAAGCTATGTTTTACCTGGAGTGAAACAAGATGGTACGCCCAATGATATCCAGACAACCACAACAAGGATTTACTTTAACAATTTAGGTTTTGGCTCAGATGAATTTTTGGTTTACGATGGTACTACCCTACGATTGAACGAAGTAAGCTTTGGATATGTAGTTCCGAAAAAATTCCTTGAAAAAACCCCATTTGGAACACTGTCATTTACGGTTTCTGGATCAAATATGTGGTACAAGGCATTCAATTTCCCGGATAACATACGATTTGATACAAACAACCTAAGTACAGGTGTGGGCAATGGTCAAGGAATAGATTTCATATCGGGCCCTAGTTCCCGTAGGTATGGATTAACCGTAAAAGCGACCTTCTAATAGTGCCTAACCTTTAAAAAAAATATTATGTGCAAAAAAAGTAAGAACAACTACATAATGGGGCTGTTGGTCATCTTAACAATGGCCTTGCCGTCCTGCGAAAGTACAGAATTGGAAATCTTGAATGACCCAAATGCACTGAATGCAGATCAGTCAGATATAGATTTTTTTATGAACAGCATTCAGTATGATGTGTCAAAACTGGTACAAGGAGACCCCTTGACCCCATTTGGAATCTCTGAAGCCGGTATGGAAGTGACCAGAATTACCCACATGTTTGGGCCGGACTATAGGTCCGCCTATACCGGTACGGCCTTTGATCCGCAGTGGCAGGCCGTATATTCATCGGCATTACCAGATATTAGAACCATGGAACCCCTTGCGGATGAACAAGGGTTATACATGCATATTGGTATGGCCAAAGTACTGGAAGCTTATATGATGATGAATATTGTGGACTTTTTTGGAGATGTTCCCTATTCCGAAGCAACCAAAGGAGTAGAGTTTCCGAACCCGAAAGTGGATTCAGGGGCAGACATTTATGCAGCATTGGAAAGTCTTTTAAACGACGCCATAATTGAGTTTGGAAAGGATGAGACTTCGAAGCCTGCCAATGATATTTTCTATGGGGGCGACAAATCAAAATGGGTGAAGTTGGCAAATACACTCAAATTGAAAATGTATGTCCAGAGCAGATTGGTGGATAACTCGGTCAAGGCCAAAATAGATGCACTCATTGCCCAAGGGAATATCATTACTTCGGCAGAAGAGGATTTTGTGTACCAGTATTCGTCAACAGATTCCAATCCAGATAGTAGACACCCAGAGTTCCCTGCCAATTTTGATGCGGGCACCAGTGAATATATGTCCACCTCATACATGTATGACCTTCTTAAAAGAAAAGGGATAGAGGACCCGCGGTGGAGGTACTATTTATACAGACAAAGTTCAACAAATACAACAGATGTGAACGAGCAAAGCTGTATTACCCAAAATAGGCCGATACATTATTTGGCAAGTGATATTTGGTGCAATTTTTCTGATGAAGGATTTTGGGGAAGAGTGCATGGTGATGGTGATGGTATCCCTCCAGATACAGGAAAAAGAACCACTTACGGACTTTATCCCGTGGGAGGTTTGTTTGATAATGATTCGTTCATCTCCATTACGGGCAGGAATATTAGTACCAAAGGAGCAGGTATTTTACCATTGTTATTATCCTCTTATGTTGATTTTATGTTGGCAGAATCAGCCTTGACCATTGGAACAACAGGCAATGCCAGAACCTATCTGGAAAATGGCATTAGAAAATCCATTGGGAAGGTAATGAACTTTAGCCCGGAAAATGTTGATGAAAATTTTGTTCCGTCCGATGCAACAATCGATGACTATGTAGATACTGTTCTCTCAATGTATGATGGCGCTGCCTCGGATGATGAAAGATTGGATGTGATTGTAAAAGAATACTTTTTGGCCTTGTTCGGAAATGGCATTGAGGCCTATAACACATATAGGAGGACGGGAAAACCGGCCAACAACCAGTCTACAAAAATTTCAGCCCCTGGTGATTTTATTAGGTCATTTTTCTATCCACAAACTTTTGTGAGCCAAAATTCCCAAGTAAACCAAAAACCAGATCAAAGCGTTCAGGTGTTTTGGGACAACAATCCAGCTGGTTTCATCAAATAATCTACTAAAGCAAAACATATGAAAAATACAATCAAGATTCTTTCTTTATTCACAACAATGTTGGCTATGGTCACATCGTGTAAGGAGGACGACAAATTAATATTTGAAGGGATAACGGACGATGCTATTACAGGAGGAGGGTTACGGACAATAAATATTATTTCGCCTACCATAAATCTCAGTGATATTGCCAATTCAAGTTATGAGATGGAAGTGGAGGAATGGGACGATAAAGACGGAGAGCTATTGGAATCTGTTGACGTATTTGTGCAATTTTTTGATAATACGCCGGATAATGGAGATAGTTCGGAAGGAGAACTGTTGCTAAGGACAATACCGGCCTCTGCATTTTCCATAGGTCCGTCGAAACTACCAAGGACCACCATTAAAGTACAGGGACAGGAGGCAGCAGACCTCTTTGGTCTGGATGCCTCTACCGAAATCGATGGCGGTGACATTTTTAGTATCCGATTGTCGCTCAACCTAACCAATGGCAGTGTTTATACATCAACAAACTTGGAAGGGAACATAACGGGTGTTTTCTTTAATTCACCTTTTTTGTATCCGGCCAATGTGGTTTGTGAATATGATTCATCAATTTTTACGGGTCAGTATCAAATGGAATTTATATCAGGAACATTCACTGCATTTGGTGGGTCCGATGCCTATGCAAATGGCCCAGTGACCATAACTGCAAATTCTGGAACGCAACGCGTTATCCAAAATGCAACCTATCTGCCAAGTTTGGGGCCATTTAGTGTTCCAATCACATTTGATCTTATATGTGGTAGAATGATTGTCCCATTGCAAAATGTTGGGCCTGTTGGATGTACCAGTAACATACAGATGCAGTCAGGTACCAATGTAGCCACATTTGATCCTGCTGATGATGGTGAATTCTCCCTCATTTTCAATGATGAGGTAACAAGTGATTGTGGGGTTCCTACTTATGAGGTTGTGCTAAAGTTCACTAAGCTGTAATGTTTTCAGTATATGTTAAGGTATCAAATAGTTTTACAGATACTCCATAATCAAAAAAAGCCAGGAACTGCAATGTCCTGGCTTTTTTAGGTATGTGGTGTAAATGAAGATTTTCTGCGTAAGGCTTGAACCATTATGGAACAGTCCATAAAACACGTGAATAGATGATAAATGAGTTGTTGAAGAGATAAAATAAAATAGTATGAAGAAAACTTACCTTATCGCCCTTGCTATACCATTATTGTGGTCTGCAACTTTTGGAAATGGATGGATTAAGTTAACTCGGGAGGATTATACGATCTTTTATACCCGAAAAGATCAGAAAAGTATTGTGGAGTATGACAGGTTCTTTCAAAAGGGAGTAAATGAAGTAACCGATTTCTTTAAAACACCTTTTAAAGATCCTTTCAGTATATATGTACATCCCACCCGAGAATCATTGGACAGTACTTGGCAAAAGGATTGGGCCGTTGCAAATTTTAAATCCAAATGCTGGATGGTGGCCAGTGGTGTTTCTGAAAAGATGGACATCATATCACCAAAGGCATGGGATAGTCTATCTTGTGAACATAAGTATACGGATACCTTGAAAACCTATCGGCTGATCAAACATGAGCTGGTGCATGTGTTCCATGGACAAAGAAACAAAAGCCCCAATTTTGACGTTGTAATGGATATCGATTGGTTGGTTGAAGGTTTGGCAACCTATGCCTCGGGACAGTGCGACAAAGAAAGAATCAATGAAGTCAAGAAAATGATTTTGAAACAGCAATATCCAAAGAACCTTAAAGAATTTTGGAGAGGAAATGTAAAGTACGGTCTTTCGGGAACAATGATGATGTATATTGATGGCAAATATGGTCGCACCAAACTTTTATCACTGTTGGCCTACAATGATTTGACCAGTGTACTACATGAATTACAAATCTCAGAAGAAGAGCTGATCAAAGAGTGGATATACTTCTTGAAACACATTTGATATTTTTCTGAAATAGTTAAAATTGAATCCTGACTTTTACGCTTCATCCCATTTATAGCTTTATTGTGACATAAGATATCATTTGTTACTTTTGAACATAAGAAAGCTAGAAGTACTTGAAAGAGAGACCTGAAAGACGACCAATTACAAAATTAATAACCTATAGGGTTGGTTTTTAGTGGAAATGGAAATGATTTTACAATCTGCCACCCCGACAGAATCTAACCCACTGAAAATCAGTGTGTTTTTGTTTTTTATGCATTCATCTGATATCAAATAAAACCATATAAAAGGTGTAGAGTTCGGTGAATGGTTCGGTACGTTTCTTGTGCATAATTTAGCTTCAGTTTGACGCTGTTCAAGGGTGTTTAGCAAACCAGTTTTGTCAAACCCAAAAATTATGTATTATGTGCAATTCCAACACTTTAAAGGTTCTAATCTTCACTAGGGACATTTCCAACAACCCTGAAAAATTGACCATTTATGCCCGTATCACCGTCAATGGAAAACGTGCCGAGATAAGTTTGAAACGTCATGTTTCGGTGAATAAATGGGATGAAAATAAGGGAAGGCTCCATGGACTTACCCACAAGGCCCGTTTGTTTATTGGTTCAAATAATACAAAACATAGCTTGGGAATAATAAAATGTCTCCTGCGTAGGTCTCTAAGTATCTTTAATTATAAGATTGTTGAGTTAGTGTACTTAGCTATGGCCCTTTATATATACTAAAAAATAATCAATGAAAGTCCCAGATTACCGTGTAAGAAAAATAGAGATGGTTTCATAAAAGGAAAATTATTGGTTGTTGTTAGGTTGATCATAGTAGTGAGGAATCGGGAAACCAACACTATCGTTACATATTTTTATAAAAAATCAAATCATTTAAAGTTTTTTTTATAATTTGTTAATGTTTTTTGGTATTTATTCTATTGGTTACTTCAAATCAAAGAATTAAAATAGAAGCTGGGATAGCTTCGTTTTTTTACGAATTGCTCAGGATGTATTGAGGGATTCTTTTGTAATGGCACTTTTTCGTTTGGGATAAAGGTAGTTCATGTCACTTTGCCTGAATTACTACTACGTTAAGTGTGCGAGATAGATGTTATCAATACAATTGAAGTATTGCTGACCTTTTTGCACTGAAAGAGTAAGACGAAAAAAATGGACCAAAAAAACTACAGTGATGAACATTTTCTTGTTGAGCAGCTAAAACATGGCTGCCAAGAGGCATATGGATATCTTTTCACAATATATCATAAAGAACTGTGCAATTATATGACCGTGGTTTCTGGAAGTATAAGGGTGGCCGAGGATATTGCCCAACAGACTTTTATTAAACTATGGGACAATAGGGAGCAGTTGGCTGTCCAAGAAAACAAGCTAAAGCAATATATTTTTAAAATAGCTTACCATCTCTTTATAGACTCGAAAAGGAAAAAGAAGAAGGAGTATGAGTTGTTGGAGAGCCTCAAACAAAAAGCCTACTTGGAAATTGCGGATACGGACATTTCACTTTTTGAAGAACGCCTGAAAAGAGTGGAGGCTGAGATAGAAAATCTTCCTGAACAGTGTAAGAGAGTCTTTTTAATGAGTAAAAAGGAAGGACTGAAATACCAAGAAATCTCCGAGAGGCTTCATATATCCATCAAAACCGTTGAAGTGCATATGGGCAAAGCACTGAAAAGACTAAGGGCCCAATTGACTATTTTCTTCTAGAAACCCGTTCGTAGGTTTATTTTTAAGAATTTATCCCTCTCAAGTTTTTGGGTCAAAAAAAGCATACTCCATAATTTTTGTGTTAAAAAAATGAATTCAGATAAGGGTTTTTTTAAAAACCTGCGTCTGTTTTGTAAAAGAGATAAATTTTCACCCATGACCAAGTTCGATATCAGAAGAACTATTACAAGGTATATCAACCAAGAAGCCACTCAAGAAGAATTGTCAATGCTATATGAGTGGGTAAAAAAGGGGGACAACCAAGAAGTTTTCAAAAAATATGTACAGGCAGATTTCTTAATCAATTATCAGGACAGATCTTGGAAGTCCGAGGATGCCTTTAAGAATTTCTTGGAGACCATCAAAGAAGGCGATTCCAAAAAAGTAAAGCCATTATGGATGCGCAATCCTGTGTGGAAATATGCAGCGGTCCTAGTGGTGATGGTTTCCACATCCCTATTTGTACTGCTGTTTAGTACTTCGCAAGAAAATCTGGTACCCCAAGTGGACCCGAATTTGGTAACCTTACAGTTGGGAAATGGAGAAATATTGAACCTTGACCCCAATTCCGACGCAACCATTAAAAGTAAGAAAGGAAATACTGTGGTCTCATTGGTTGAAGGAGTACTCACCCAAGAAAATGGGAACAATGGTAAAAAGATGAAAAAGAATAATATTCTGAGGATTCCCTATGGAAAAAGGCTATCTGTTACCCTACAGGATGGTACGGTTGTCATGTTAAATTCAGGTTCAACGTTGAGCTATCCTTCCAGTTTTTCGGGAAAGGACAAAAGAGAGGTGTACCTAAAGGGTGAAGCATTCTTTGAAGTGGCCAAAAACCCAGAACAACCATTCATTGTCAATACCGATAAGGTATACACCCAAGTTTATGGCACGGTGTTCAATGTAACTGCTTATGGAGAGGATGAGGTCACAGAAGTAGTCTTGGTGGAAGGTTCCGTTGGTGTCGGTAATGTTGATATAGGGGAGGGGCAAACTCCGCAACTACTGAAACCATCCCAAAAGGCCTCAAAAGTATTGGATAAGGAGAGTGGTTTTGTTGTGGAAGATGTGGATGTCTCTTCATATGTGTCATGGACCAAGGGCATTTTGACCTTTGAAGATGAGGCTATGTCCAGCATCATAAAAAAGCTGGAGCGTCACTATAATATACAGATTGAAAACCAACATGAAGAACTTGGGACGCGAAGATTTACTGGGATGTTTGACGTGGAGGATATAGACCGGGTCCTTAAAACCATTCAGGCCCACACCCATTTTAGTTATAAAAAAGAAGGAAAAACAATAACCATTAAAAAACCTAACAAACAATAGTGCCTATGATTTGAAGAACCGATAGACCAAGAAATGAATGCTTAACTAACTAGACTAAAAGAATTATGAAAAAAACCGAAACTAGCAGGCCTTTGCCAACAAAGGTCAAAGGGAGAATACTGCTCTACTTTTTCTTGCTGCTCATGTTTGGCCATCTGAAAGCGGCTACTTGCACACAAGAGGACATCGTTGCCATAAGTTTTGAGAATGAGAAGCTGGGAAATGTATTTGAGATGATTACCAAATCCACGGGCTATAAATTTTTCTACGAAGCTACCGAAGTTGATTTGGACAGGAAAGTATCCATATCCCGAAAAGATCTTTGCGTGGAAGACTTTATGAAAGAGCTTTTCAAGAATACGGACCTGTACTTTGAGGTGATTGCAAGACAAATTGTGGTAAAGCATAAAGACAAGGGACCACTGCACAATTTGGTTCCCCAGAAAAGAATTGATGCACCAAAACCACAATCCAACCTATCCGGTACGGTTCTGGACGAGGCTGGTAATCCCTTACCAGGGGCAAGTATTGTTGCCAAAGGGACAACAGTAGGTACAACTACCGATTTTGATGGGAAATTTACTATTGCTTTGCCGGCAGGTATTACCGAAATCCAAGTAACATATATTGGATATAGGCCCAAAGAAGTGAATGTGGCGGGTCAGACCTCTATCACTGTTTCCATGGAACAGGATGCCGCGGCCCTTGAAGAGGTTGTGGTAGTGGGATATGGAACATTGGCCAAAACCAAAGTAACAGGTTCTGTGGTCTCAATTAGCCCTGAAACCATTGTTGAGGTTCCCGCACTGACCCCGGAAGGTGCCCTGATCGGCCAAGTTTCCGGTGTGCAGGTACAGGAAGTCTCCGGTGAACCGGGAGCGGCCCCTAACATTAGGGTGCGTGGTTCAGGTTCTATTTCTGCGGGAAACGATCCATTGTTTGTAGTTGACGGAATACCTATTTCGCGTAACCTTACCTCATCAAGTCAGTTGGGAGGTGTTGCCAATAGAAGAGCGGCGTTCCAACCCCCGACCATTAATCCATTGGCTACTTTGAATCCAAATGACATAGAGTCCATTCAAGTGCTCAAAGATGCAAGTGCTGCGGCCATATATGGGTCTAGGGGAGGTAACGGGGTCCTTTTGATAACCACCAAGAAAGGATCTAATTCCGAGGAAGGTGTGTTTTCCTTTGATTCTTATGTGAGCATACAGGCCGTTGCCAATAAGTTGGACTTGATGAACGCCCAAGAATTGATAGACTATACTACAGATGCCAGGAACAACAATTATCTGGCCTCAGTTGATGGAGCTTCCATCAATGATCCCATAGGACCTGGAGATAGAGGGAATGCCAATTACGAACTACCGGAATCCTTTGTCAACTGGGATGGTACGGATACTGATTGGCAAGACCTTATTTTTAAGACCGGGATAGTTCAGAGTTATAATTTTTCATATGCATCACCAGTACGGAACAAGACAAGTTTTTATGCATCCACAGGCTATTTTTCCCAAACCGGGGTTATAGATAAGGCGAAGTTTGAGCGGTACTCCGTATTGCTGAACCTAAATTCCCAACTTGCCAAAAAGTTGAACTTGGATGTAAGATTGGCCCCGACCGTTACCGAAAACCAGCGGGTACCGGCATCTTCACCTTATTTCGCCACGCCTCCGGGTATTGTCTATTCAGCCATAGTGCATTCTCCAACAGTGAGTCCATACAATCCTGACGGTACCATAAACCAACTGAACAATCAATCCTATTTGGGAGGTGGGACCACTACGGCAAGCAATCCATTGGCAATCATCGAAGCCGTGGATGACCAAATATTCCAATTTCAGACAAGGGGAAGCCTTGCGTTGACCTACGATATTTTACCGGAGTTGAGTTTTAAGACCTTCGGAGGGGCATACATCAACCTGTATAATCAAGATTTTTACCGTTCCAATACATTATTATATAGAAATTCGGCGGATGGTAATCCGTATGGACAAGCATCATCTTCCACAGAGACCAATTGGCTTTGGGAAAATACCCTCAATTGGAAAAAGGAATTTGGGGATCATTACCTGGATGCTGTTTTGGGGTATACCGCCCAAAAGGACAACTTGACATTGAAGCAAGTATTGGCCAACAACTATCCGGATGATTTGGTTCCGACCATCAGTGGGGGACAGGTGTTTGGTGGCACCTCTGTAAAGGAACAGTGGTCATTGCTATCTTCCCTATTTAGGATGAACTACAGTTACAAGGACAAGTATCTGTTTACCGGTACCATACGTTCCGATAAGTCGTCCCGATTTGGGAAGAATAACCAAACAGGATATTTCCCTTCTTTTTCAGTGGGATGGAGATTGAACGAAGAATCTTTCTTGGTAGGGTCCGAAACCGTTTCGGAACTAAAGCTTAGATTGAGTTGGGGCCAGACGGGTAACTTTGAAATTCCCAATTATGGGGCCGTAGGTCTATTGTCTCCCCAAAACTATAATTTGGGTGGAAATGAAATCAACGGTTTGGTACAAAGTACCATTCCCAATCCCAATCTGACTTGGGAGAAATCAGAGCAGATTGATGCTGGGATTGAACTGGGGTTGTTCAACAATCGGGTATTTCTTTTGGCCGATTATTATGACACAAAAACCAGAGATCTGTTGTTGAATGTTGCCATTTCCTCGGTATCCGGATTTGAGACGACCTTGAGAAATCTTGGCGAAGTGCAAAACAGAGGATTTGAAATTGCCCTGAGCACCAAAAACTTTGTGGGGGATTTTACATGGAACACGGATATCAACTTCTCGACCAATAAGAATGAGGTACTCTCTCTCAATGAAGGAAATGAACCCATTTACTCTTCAGGTAGTGCCGGTGTACGCCACGTTACAAGAGTTGGGGATCCCATTGGGAGCTATTATGGATATGTGGTGGATGGTATATACCAATCCCAGGCAGAAATAGATAGTGCTCCATTGGATACCCAAGCCCCTGATCCAGGTGTTGGTGATTTCAAGTTCAAGGACATTGATGGGGATGGAGAGATTACTCCTGATGATCGGACCGTTACCGGTAGCTATTTTCCCGATTTCACATGGGGGATAAATAATAGGTTCAAGTATAAGAATCTTGATTTGAGCTTCTTGATCCAAGGGGTCGAGGGGAACGAAATCTTGAACCTCACCTCCAGACACATGAAGAATGGAGAGGCCAACTTTAATTCCTACGCCATTTTCAATGAAAGATGGAGGTCGCCCTCCGACCCTGGAAATGGGTCGATTCCCAGAGCGGATAGAGAGTCTGGAAACCATGGAAACAATAACAGACCTTCTTCTTTTCAAGTGGAGGATGGATCGTATGTCAGATTGCGGAATGTGACCTTGGGTTATACACTGCCAACGAACAACCTTTTTGGAAGCAACATCCAGAAGCTTAGGTTCTATGTTACAGGGACCAACCTTTTTACCATTACCGATTACCTTGGTTACAACCCAGAGGTGAGTAGTATTACCACTAATAGTTTAACCCCGGGTGAGGATTATGGAGCATTTCCATTGACCAAATCATTTACCCTTGGCGTAAACTTAAAGTTCTAACCTAAAAAATGGAAAACATGAAACGAGTTCTATATATAATTCTATGTGCCACCCTATTCACCGGATGCAGTGAAGACTTTACCGACCTTGCACCGATATCCAATAGAAATGAAGCCGATTTCTATAATTCTTCGGATGATTTTGAAGTGGCCATCAATGCAAGCTATTCAGGACTTCAAAGTACAGGGGTTTATGGAAGGGGGTATTGGACCATGTTCGAGATGCGAAGCGATAATACCGATCAAGGTCCTGATGCCACAGGGTTGGCACGTCAATATACCGAAATCAACTCCTTTACCGAAGATGCTTTAAATGAGCAAATTACTTCCGCTTGGAGTGAATCATACAAGGTGATTGCCAATTGCAATGTCATCTTGGAACGGATACCCGGTGTAGAAATGGATACGGCCCTGAAGAACAGGGTCACAGGGGAAGCCCTTTTCATTAGGTCATTGGTGTATTATCATATGGCCATTGGTTTTGGAAATATCCCTTTACAACTTACCCCGTATATATCTGGAGATGAGCTGACACAGGTGGACCAAAACACGATTTTGGAGCAATTGGTGACCGACCTATCTACGGCAGAGGATTCCCTTCCGGTTTCTTACTCGGGCAGTTTAGTGGGAAAAGCGACCAAAGGTGCGGCGGCAACCCTATTGGCCAAGGTATTGCTGACCCTGGGGGAAGATTCTGCCGCGGAAACCGTACTCAGGAGGATCATTGATAGTTATGGATATGAACTACTTCCAGATTATACAGATTTGTGGGGGGTGGCCAATGAGAACAATGCAGAATCCATTTTTGAGGTGCAATACATCAGTGGAGGTATCGGGCAAGGGAGCCTTTTTACAAACGATTTTTCACCAAGTACCGATTTGCAAACAGGCTCAGGGTTTGGACGTAACCGACCTACGGTTTCCATGTTGGAGGCATATGAGGACGGTGACCTACGTTATGATATATCGATGGGGGACACCTATGTGAATTTGGAAGGGGAGACCATAGAAGCTAGATATATCAAAAAGTACCGATCCGATTTGGCAATTGAAAACGATTCCGATACCAACTTTGTGGTTTTTAGATATGCCGATGTACTTCTTATGTTGGCCGAAGCATTGGGGGAAACACCTGAAAGCTATGATTTGATCAATGAAGTTAGGGATAGGGCAGACCTTCCCGATATTGATGCGTCCACTCCCGGAACTTTCGAAGAAAAACTGTTGCACGAGAGAAGAGTGGAACTTGCTTTTGAAAACCATAGATGGCCAGATTTAAAACGCTTTGGTATGGTGGATAAAATCCAAGATGCTGAACCTTTCATCACCGGGACAAGGGAATTTTTCTATATCCCTCAACGTGAGATGGACATCAACCCAAACTTTGTTCAGAACTAGGCAATGACTTTGATTACGTTATAGTATGTTTTCATTATTTAAGTTAGTTTGATTGATAGAGCCCCAAAAGACCATGAATCCCTACTTATGATGCTATGGGCGTATTGTCAAAAAGAACAGAAGGCCAGTTTGACAAAGTTGTTTTAAAAGAATTGACCAAGACCATAACTACGAAATTTTAAGGAACCTAATATAGATTATACGATGAGAAAATTAATGATGGCAATTTGCCTTTGCTTTGCGTTTGCAACAATCCAGGCACAAGAAAAAAAAGTACTCAATATTATAGCCATTGGGGCACACCCGGATGACTGTGATTCGAAATTTGGGGGAACTGCGGCGCTCTTCGCCAAAATGGGCCACAATGTGAAGTTTTTGGCCCTTACCAATGGAGATGCAGGCCACCAAAGTATGGGAGGAGGACCATTGGCCAAAAAGCGGAGACAAGAGGCCAAGGATGCGGCCAAGGCTTTGGGCATAGCGGAATATGAAGTTCTGGATAACCATGATGGGGAACTGTTTCCCACTTTGAACGTTAGACTGGAGGTAATTAGAAGAATACGTGGCTGGAACGCTGATATTGTTTTAGGGTTGAGACCCAATGATTATCATCCCGACCATAGAAATGCCGGTTCGGTTGTACAAGATGCAGCGTACATGAACATTGTGCCCAATGTTGCACCAGATACGCCACCTCTGAAAAAGAACCCGGTATTTTTATATATGAGCGACCATTTTAAGAAACCATATCCATTTCAAAAGGACATTGCCGTGATAGTGGATGATGTGATCGACACTAAGGTCAGAGGATTGGCGGCCCATGATTCACAAATGTTCGAATGGTTGCCATGGACCAATGGAACGGACCTTTCCACAATTCCCAAAGGAGAAAAGGAACGATTGGCATGGTTGAAGGACAGATGGATGAGCAGAAAACCCGATGCCGGCACTTTGGAGGTTGTAAAGAAATGGTATCCCAATGTAGATGTTTCCAAAGTAAAGCAGGTGGAGTTTTTTGAGATCTGCGAGTACGGAAAACAACCGACCGAAGAAGAGATCAAGGAATTGTTTCCCATGCTGGGCACAGAATAGGAGTGGACCAAAATTTGGAACCCCAATATTAAAATAACCGACCAACTAAAAATGGAGAACAACAAGGCCACAACCAAAAGATATTTTCACATCATTGGGTTGGTAATGATCGTATTCTTTGTAATATCCTTCATCACCAACATACTGAACTCCATAATAGTGGATGTTAAGGGTAGTTTTGATCTAAGCCTGACTTTGACAGGTCTACTGCCGTTTACATTCTTTATTGCATATGGTATCATGTCCATACCGGCAGGGTTCCTTTCCGAAAGGTTCAGCGAGAAGGCCCTACTGTCCATATCTTTTTTGGTAATGACCGTTGCCTCTATGGGCTTTGCCCTTACCCCACAATACGGTGTGTTTAGTATTACCCTTTTTATATTGGGTAGTTGTATGGCGGTGCTTCAGGTAATCATTAATCCCATGTTGCGCGTGGCCGGAGGTGAGGAACATTTTGCATTCAACTCAGTACTGGCACAATTGGTGTTTGGGTCAGCGTCTTTTTTAAGTCCTTATCTCTATAAATACTTGGTGAACGAGGAAGAGGTTTCCAACAATACGATTGCAGACATGTTGCGGGGATGGGTGCCTGAGGATTTGCCTTGGGCCTCGCTCTATATTGTGTTTGCCGGAATATCCCTTTTGTTGTTTTTCTATGTCTTTTTCACCAAATATCCAAAGTTTGAAAAGACTGAGGAAGAAAGGGCAGGGGACAAAAGTTCCTATTGGGATTTGTTAAAGAACAAATGGACCATACTATATTTTATAGGGATGTTTTGTTATGTGGGTACGGAACAAGGTGTTGGAAATTGGATATCCCAATTCTTATACGAATATCACGGACTTGACCCACAAACCACAGGAGCTGACACTGTATCCTATTTTTGGGCCATGTTGACGGTAGGATGCTTGTTGGGCCTCCTATTGTTGAAGTTTATGGATAGCCGGAAACTATTGATTTTGACCACGGCCATAACCATAGGCTGTCTTATTTTGGCCTTGACAGGCTCATCCCAAATGGCGTTGATAGGTTTTCCAATGGTGGGATTCTTTATTTCGGTAATGTATTCCATTATAGTTTCATTGGCACTGAACTCAGTAAAAGAACACCATGGTTCGTTATCCGGAATTTTATGTACAGGTATAGCAGGTGGAGCGGTTATTCCATTTATGGTAGGTGGTTTGGGTGAAATGTTGACCCTGAAATCCGGGATGTTTTTTCTGATACTGCCTTTGGCATTTATCCTGTCCATCGGCTTTTGGGCCAAACCCCTGGTAAATAATAAGACGATAAGCTTAAAGAAGGAAAAATGAAAGAGGTCGGAGGAGAGGTTCTTGGGGTTGATATAGGTGGAACCAAGATTAAATCGGGCAGGGTGATGGGAAACAGAATAGTGGACACCCATCTCATTGAAGTAAATCGGGATGATCCTGAGGAAATTGCCCTCAACAAAGTATTTGGGACCATTGATGAGCTTATGGCCGATTCAATTCGAGCCATAGGTATTGGTGTTCCCGCGGTAGTAGATCCAGATTCAGGAATGGTATATGATGTACAAAACATTCCATCTTGGACAAAAGTTCCTTTGAGAAGAAAAGTTCAAGATCGGTATAATGTTCCTGTCCATATTAACAACGATGCCAATTGTTTCGCGTTGGGCGAGAAGCATTTTGGGAAAGCCATGGGATATTCGGATTGTGTTGCGCTTTCATTGGGAACAGGATTGGGTATGGGCATTTTGGTGGACGGTAAGTTGTACAATGGCGTACTGTGCGGAGCGGGGGAAGTAGGCATGATTCCCTATAAAGATGGGATCATGGAGCATTACGCAGGCAGTTTTTTCTTTGATGATAAGTATGGTGAGTCGGCCAAGGCCTTATTCAAGAAAGCAATGGACCAGGATAGGATAGCACACCAAGCTTTCAAGGAGTATGGTACACACTTGGGGGAAGCCATCAAGACCATTCTGTATTTGTATGCTCCCCAGGCCGTAGTACTTGGCGGCTCCATAAGCAAGGCATATGCATTTTTTAAGGAATCGATGCATGAGACCTTAAATTCATTTGCTTATCAAAAACAATTGGAACAAACAAAAATTGAAACATCGGACTTAATGGATGCTCCCATATTGGGCGCGGCTGCATTGTGTCTGTAAAAAGTATAATCGTATTGCACAAATGAGAATACTAGCTATAATATTACTTACATGTTTTTTGTTGAAATCCTGTGAGACCCCGGAAAAGGGCAAGCAGGTCAACATTACCATAGAGAACAATAAAGAAGGTGCGCCAATAACCTTGGGAATTCCATTCCCAAAAGGAGCACTACATTCGGTGGACCATCTGCGTCTGTTGACCTCCAATGGTACTGAGATTCCTTGCCAAACCACAGAGGTGAGCAATTGGGGCCCAACCGATGAAAGTATTAAATGGGTATGGGTTTTCTTTTTCTCGGAAGAAGATTCGGAATACATATTGGAATATGGTGATTCTGTAGTACCCATACTTCCCAAAGAAAAGATTGTTTCCATGAACAACATGAGACCTCAGGGAGGGATAGATGTAGATACAGGGCCTTTGTCCTTCTCTATCCATAAAAAAGGAAATGGATTTTTGGATGAGGTGTTTTTGGATTCGAACAAAGATGGAAAGTTTGAAAAAGAAGAACTTATTGTTTCTTCACCAGAAAAAAACAGAGGATCTTTCTTAGATCTTCTGGATGATGCGGGGGTCGATACTTCAAAAGCGGTAATAAATGAAGTGTTCCGGGAAAAAGGGTCTGGCCCAATGCATAGTATTTTCCGAATAGAAGGAACCTATACGTACAATAGATCGGATAATAACTTATCTCCCTTTACCATATGGCTACATGCATATGCTGGAAAGAGTTATGTAAAAGTTTTGCATACAATGACCTATACGGGGATTCCGGATAAGCATAAGCCACAAAAAGGGGAACATGCCAATATTGCTACACAAAATAAAAACATCATTACCGAAAACACCGAGGATGATATGGGCTGGATACAGCCCAATGACCAAATAGCTGCTTGCGGGCTTCAGCTTAAATATCATTTGGATGGAAACGTTAATATTTCAATTCCTCTATATGAAGGTAGTTGGCAAGAAGATGAAGCCAATACTTTTATGGAGGAAATCGTAACAGATGGACAGTCCCCTGTTCAACTTTTACAACAGGGTCCAGCAAGAAGAAAGAGCACCAGTTTAAGAAGTTTGTACCTCAACGGTTTCAAAAAAGACGATGATGGGAACAACGCAGATACCGCTTTGGAATTTAGGGCCACGGTTTCCAAAGGGGAAGACAATTTGGCAAAATCGGAAAGAGCCAAGGGATGGGTCAATGTTACCGATGGAAAACGCGGAGTTGGTATAGGCATCAAAAATTTTATGAAGGAATATCCCAAAGGGATTGAGGTTGACCCTATTAATGAAACCCTTTTGGGCAGTGTTTGGCCCAAAGAGAATGGTCCAATGAACTTTGCGAGACATAATACCGAGCCCGATGGAGGTATGTTGGGCAATTTTGCACAGGGCATTACCAAGACCACGGAATTTATCTATTACTTTCATAACGATGATGCTATGGATGAAGTAGGAAAGAAGATGGGATATGTCATAGAAAGTCCAGTGGCGCATGCTACTCCCAAATGGTATACAGATTCCAAGGTCTATGGAAATATGGCTCCTTTTTCATCCCAACATCCAGAATTCGAGAACGCTCTACAGTACAAATACCAGTGGTGGGCCTATAACCAAAAGCATGAGCCATGGTACGGAATGTTCAATTATGGGGATGGCAAAAGCTACTTCTTCAACGGAAAATGGGTACAGTGGACCAATAATGAACCCACTGTGGATTTTATGCTCTGGACCAATTTTATGAGGACAGGAGACCCCAAGTATTACAATTTGGCTCAGGCCATGAGTAGGCATACCATGGATGTGGACAATGTGCACTGGCCCAAAAAACGAATCTATTATGGTGAGATAAATGACGCCATAGATTTCTGGAACTATGAAGACGAACCCGAATCCACACCCTATTTGGGCATAGGTAGGAGACATGCCAATGAGCACTGGTATGCTCTTTTAAGTGCCCATGTATGGATTCAAGGTTGGATAGCTTCATATTATCTTTCGGCGGATCATAGGGCCTTGGAAGTGGCCAGAATGACAGGAGATACCTATATCAACAGAATATGGGGGGAGCATGATCTTAGGGGGAGAAGATTATATCTGTCCGTTTTAAACCTTGTAGAACTATATGATGCCACCAAGCTCCAAAAATATAAGGAAGAATTGGACGAGAGGGTCAAATTAATGTTGGAATTCCAGGAACGTCAGGGAGGAAACTTACTGTTGGATAGATATGGATATAGCCAGACCTATGTCGCCCAAGGGCTCTATAAATATCAACAGATTACAGGCGATGAAACAGTAAAACAAGCTCTTTTGAAGCACGCTCGTTGGGTAAGGGATGTACCTCCTTTGAACCATGAAATGGAATCGTATTTAGCAACCATATATCCATTACTGATCGGATATGAGTTCAGTGGGGAAAAAGTGTATCTGAATGAAGCCATGGAAAGAGCCAAGGTCTTAAAGATTGGAGAACTGCCCAAAAAACCAGAGGCCTATGAAAATGCGGAAGCTTTTAGTAATGATTTGGTCAAAATTTCCAATTTACCTAAAAGTAAAAAACGCTTTACCAATTGGGAAACCAATCAAGGACTCCGTGTATTTGGATGGACCCATGCCTATAATATTCCTTATTTGTTGTACTGGATGGATAAAGAGCATGTGAATTAAAAACCTCGTAATCTTCAAAAGGGGCGGTCTGATTTTTAGATCAGCGCCTCTTTTTTTTTAAAGCCAGATAAACGCAAAATAATGTCATATAAACGTGTAGGTCTTCTGCTGGGACCAACCCTGTTTCTTCTCATTCATATTTTTTTCAACGGAGAAAACCTTTCCCCACAAGGAAGGGACATCTTGGCAGCGACCGTATGGATAGGTGTTTGGTGGGTTTTGGAGGTGCTTCCCATAGCAGCCACAGCGTTACTTCCAATTGTCTTGTTTCCCATGTTGGGCGCACTTGGGTTGGGAGAAACCACAGCTAGTTACGGTCACAAATATGTTTTTTTGTATATGGGCGGATTTATGTTGGCCATGGCCATTGAAAAATGGAATCTTCACAAGAGAATCGCATTGCATATCATAAGATCCATCGGGACCAATATGTATACCATTGTATTGGGTTTTATGGTGGCTACGGCGTTTCTTTCCATGTGGATATCCAATACGGCGACCGCGGTAATGGTAATGCCCATGGCCATATCCATTGTAAAACAATTAAAGGATAACCCGCAAACCGCAAAAGATGAGAATGCCATTTTTGGGAAGCTATTGATGCTTTCCATCGCATATTCAGCATCTATAGGAGGGATTGCAACATTGATTGGAACCCCACCCAATCTTGTTTTTGCAGGATTTGTGGAAGAAGCATATGGTGTGGATATAGGTTTTTGGCAATGGATGAAATTTGGACTCCCGGTATCGGCCCTACTATTGATTTTGGCATGGTTATACCTCACGCGTATTGCCTATCCTTTACGTCAGGGAACATTTCCGGGAGGAAAGGAAGAAATACGTAGACTTATACAGGAGCTGGGACCCATGAAAAGGGAAGAAAAGATTGTTTTGGCCGTTTTTGTCCTTACTGCATTCTGTTGGATAACACGATCATTCTTATTACAAAGGATTGTTCCCGGTATGGATGATACCATAATAGCCATTGGAGCGGCAATTGTTTTGTTCATGTTGCCTGCTGGAAAGGGCAGGAAGATGATAGAATGGGAAGAAGCGGTTCGCATTCCTTGGGGGATAATTCTGTTGTTTGGTGGGGGAATGGCTATCGCTAGAGGTTTTGAGACTAGTGGATTGGCGATTTACCTAGGTTCACAAATGACATTTTTTGAAGGACTGCCTTTGCTTGCATTAATATTGTTGATTATAACCTGTATTAATTTTTTGACGGAAGTCACCTCAAACTTGGCTACCACGGCCATGATGTTGCCTGTTTTGGCACCATTGGCGGTGACTCTGGATGTTGATCCATTCGTTTTGATGGTTGCGTGTACCACTGCAGCTTCCTGTGCTTTTATGCTTCCGGTGGCAACGCCCCCAAATGCGGTGGTCTTTGGGTCAGGGTATTTAAGAATTCCGGATATGGTACGTACTGGTTTTTTAATGAATTTAGTTTCTATACTCGTTCTGGGTGTTGCAGTATATTTTTTATTGCCCCTATTCTGGGAGAAGTAAAATAATGAATTTGAAATTTGCTCGTGCAAGGCTATTAATCCAATTATTGAGAATACTCAGGGTGCCAAAATGAGTGATTCGTTTCTGGTACCCAATGGACGAAGGAAATTCCATTTGTTTTGTGCAGCACTATTTCATAATACTACCTATAGAATTTTGGCTATTAGGGAAATGCTTTAGAGATTTAAATGGTAATGTATTTTTTCATGATGGAAAGAAGGAGCACAATAAAGCTAGCAATCTCTATTGTTAATGGCTGACCAAAAAATAAGGTAAAGTAAAGGCAACTTCACTTATTTATGCGCAGCCCTTAAAATGAGAGATCTTTGCTGATGATTCAAAATTATTTATGAAGGATTTTTTAAGATGCATAAAGCATTGGGCCAGTTATTATCAAGTAAGTTCAATAAGGTGGCTTCTTGGTAAATTGCGTAAGTAAGGATGGAAACTTATTGCTCAATGTGGGGCCAGACTCGCAAGGCAAAATACCTGAACTGTCCATAGAAGTCCTAGAAGAGATCGGTAAATGGATGAGTGTTCATAAGGAGAGTATATACGGTTGTGGGCAATCCAATCTGTCCAAACCCGATTGGGGGTATTTTACCAAGAAGGAAGGTATTCTATATGCACATGTTATAATCCAACTATAGGACATCTTAACATAAAAGGGCTTTCTTCTGTTCCTAAAGAGGTAATCACCCTATCTACCGGTAAGAAAGCCGCTTATGCAAAGACTTGGTGGGGGACAAAGATTTTGGGAATTTTTTTATAAACGTTACGGAACCAACATATTTGACCTATCAATTACCGGATAAGTGGGACACCGTGTTCAAGATGATTTTTAAATGAAAACGTATAATTCAATGGGACCAATGAAGAATATATTACTATTGGCTTTAACCTGCAGTTTTTTTATGTCTTATGCCCAAGAACCAAATAGGGATATGGGCAAGAAATTAGTGTGGCATGATGAGTTCAATTATAATGGGCCACCAGACCAGAAAAAGTGGACCTATGAAGAAGGCTTTGTCAGAAATGAAGAACCTCAATACTATACAGTTGCAAATCAAAATAATTGTATGGTGGAAGGCGGTTATTTGGTCATAACGGCTAGGAGCAAAAACTTAAAAAACAAAAAGTATGACCCTAACTCACAAGATAACTGGAGGACAAAGGATTCTTTGGCAAGGTTCACTTCTGCAAGTGTAATTACTTTAGGTAAGCAACAATGGAAGTATGGCCGAATAGAAGTCCTGGCAAAAGTACCAAAGGGTCTAGGAACCTGGCCCGCAATTTGGATGTTGGGAAAAAACCGGGAAAAAATCAAATGGCCCCATTGTGGGGAGATTGATATCATGGAATATTTGGGAAAAGACTCAACAAGAGTTTACGGAACGGTACATTATTCTGATTCATTGATGAAATACAACCTTGTTGGGGATACCATTGTTGGGGCTACACCCTATGATGGTTTTCATATTTATGCGATTGATTGGAACAAGGACAGAATAGAGTTCTACTATGATGATGTAAAATACCATGTTTTTGATTTGAAGGATGCAAATAAGAAACAAGGAAACCCTTTCAGGAGACCTTTTTACTTATTGATTAATCTTGCTTTGGGCCATGAAGGCGGGTGGCCTGGGCCTTTGGATGAAAGTATCTTACCTGTTCAGTTTTTGATTGATTATGTCAGGATTTACCAATGATTCAAATTTAGTGAGTGTATTGATCTTATGTTTTTTGGGTTTGGATCCTTACCTATATAAATGGACGCCAACAGTAAGCCTCCTAAGATTGGATTTTAGGTGAATAGAAGGTTATTTGGCATTCTAACATCCCGAGAATAGAACTTAAATAAGGTTTTTTACTTTTCGCATGTCTATTTGTTCGCCATAATCTTTTCCGGTAAAAGAAAGATTATTTTCAAACTCAAAATAGTCGATTTTTGGTGGTTCACTTTAAACTGGCAAGGGTGGCTCAGTTTAGCCCAAATTTTGCACCTAGGTTATTATAAATCGCGTTGCCCCTATTTGACAAAATACCATACATTTTTATAAAAGTCCTATTTTTTGTCTTTATTTTTCATGTTATTTACCAAGCCTGAACAATTGGGTTTTTATATAGAATGGACGATATCCCTATCCGTTATATCACCGATAAAAAAACACGGTCGCACATGCGGGTACGTGAACTTGCCGACGTATTAAACGGAGGGAGTCTGAACAGTGATTTACACCGACACGATTTTTATTTCCTTCTTTTTTTAAAGAAGGGAACAGGTTCTCACCGTATCGATTTTAAAGAGTATAAAGTATCCGAAAGGTCTTTTTTTATGTTGAGACCAGGACAAATGCATCAGTTGCATTTAAATTCCGGATCGGAAGGGTTTTTGATTCAGTTTGGCAATAATTTCTACAAGCCTACTGATTCATACACTCAAAAGGCTTTGCACTTTTGTGGGAAAAAGAACTTTTTCACATTCAGCCCGGACCAATACAAAACGGCATTGGGCTGTTGTGCCAATATTCACCAAGAGTCCAAACATAATGATGGAGGAAGGATACAAAGTACTCTTGCATATCTGGATTTGCTTTTTATTTTTCTATACCGCAACTTCAATGAGAAGAAGGCGGTCAACCCAAATACTACATATTACCAGGAACAGCTCGATATGTTGCTGGATGTTGTGGAAATTCACTTGAAAGAGATGAAACAGGTAAACGATTATGCTTCTTATTTGAACCAGACCCCATATCAACTCAACAAGATTACCAAAACTACTTTAGGGAAAACCTTTTCGGAAGTGATCACTGATTCCGTTTTGCTTGAAGCCAAACGATACATCCTTGGCACTTCAAACCAAATAAAAGAAATAGCCCACCACTTGGGATATGATGATGTGTCCTATTTTATCCGTTTCTTCAAGACCAATACCGGAAAAACGCCCGAGGAATATAGACGGTCTAAATTAGCTACACGCTAACTCCTCCATACTTTTTGACTTTTTTACAAAAGTCCTATTCCATTTCAATTTCGTCCTACTATTGAGACCGGCCAAGATCCTACTTTTGTATCGTAAGATTTTGTTATTAACTCTGTAATTCCTCTTACCTATGAAGATGAAATTGATTGCTTCGCTCAAAATATGGATTTTAATATATCCGCTGCTGACCCTTTTCCTTTATTTCTTTCAAGAAACATTGAGCGGAATCCCCATTTACCTACGTACGTTACTTATAACCCTGATCCTCGTCCCTTTTTTGGTCTTTATTGGTCTGCCATCCTTAAACAGGTTCTTGCAGCGAATCAGTCCTGAAGACAATAAACAATCCAAATGATGTGTAAAATGGGCACTATCTATAATCTTTTAACCAGAATTGTTGCCGTAGGTAATGAAAAACAATAAAGAGGGCATAAAACGTAGGGACTTTATCAAAAATAGTGGGTTGGCACTCGTTAGCGTAAGCCTGCCATGGCAAACAGTAAACTTTATAAATCAGAATACAATGAACGATACAGAATATGATGTGATAATAGTTGGCGGAAGTTACGCTGGTCTGGCAGCTGCTATGGCCTTGGGACGCGCCTTAAGACAAGTATTGGTCATAGATAGTGGCAAACCTTGTAACAGGCAGACACCACATTCCCATAATTTCATAACCCAAGATGGCAAGACACCCAAAGCCATCAGTGAGTTGGCAGTCCAACAGGTTATGGCATATCCTACCGTTCATTTTTTGGACGGGTTGGTCGTTGACGGGAAAAGGGAAGACAACGGTTTTGAAATCCAAACCGAAAAAGGTGAGCGCTTTAAAACGGTGCGCTTGGTCTTTGCTACCGGCATCTATGATGTAATGCCTGACATTAAAGGGTTTTCGGAATGTTGGGGCATATCCGTGTTACATTGCCCGTATTGTCACGGTTATGAAGTACGCTCAAAAGTGACCGGTATCCTTGGAAATGGAGATTTTGGCTTTGAGTTTTCCCGGTTGATTTCCAACTGGACGGATGACTTAACACTGTACACCAATGGTGCCTCTACCTTATCCGAAGAAGAGACCCAACTTTTAAAAAGTAGGAGTATCAACATTGTAGAGGCAAGAATCAATGCATTTGAACATAATGGAGGCTATATCAATAAGATCTTGTTTACTGATGGCTCAACAATGGCTGTTGATGCGCTCTATGCCCGTTTACCCTTTAAGCAACATTGTACCGTACCAGAAATTTTAGGTTGTGCCTTGGACGATAATGGCTACATCGTCATAGACGGTATGCAAAAAACCTCTGTTGAAGGCATCTATGCTTGCGGTGACAACACCACAAAAATGCGAACCGTGGCCAATGCCGTAGCCATGGGTACCAAAGCGGGAATGATGCTCAACAAAGAATATGTATTACAGAACTTTTAAATAGAAATAGAATGAGAATAGTACTTGTAGGTGCTTCCGGGACAATGGGCACCCATTTGGTAAATGTCTGGAAAAATGATCATGAACTGATAACGGTAGGAACGAAATCCGGTGATATCAAGGCAGATATAACTTCGATAGATGCTATTAAAAAAATGTATAAAGAAGTTGGTAATTTCGACGCACTTGTGTCCACAGCTGGTCCGACATACGTTGGTCCTTGGAAAACCCTGACCCCCGAAGTTTTTAAAAATGGGCTGAACGGGAAGTTATTGGGACAAATCAACTTAGTACTGCTTGGTCAGGATTATATCAACCCGAACGGGTCTTTTACCTTAATTACAGGAGGACTGACCTATGAGCCACAGTACTTCTTTGCCAATGCATCTGTCGCCAATGGCGGTGTGGAAGCCTTTGTAAGAGCTGCGGCCATTGAACTAAAGGATGGCGTGCGAATCAATGCTGTGAGTCCGACCGTGATAGAGAACTCGCCGCAGTATTTCGACTACTTTCCGGGCGAGATACCAACAACGATGCGCGCATTGGAATTTGGTTTTAGGAAAAGTGTCTTTGGTGCAAAAACAGGTGAAATCATTAAACTTTATTAGAATGGAATCGCAACAAAGCAATGAATACAAAGCATTTTGGGAAGAAAGGTATGCTGAAACGACCTATTCCTATGGTAAAGCACCCAATGAATTTTTCAAACAGTGGATACAAAAGTTTGAACCCGGCTCAATTTTGCTGCCGGCAGATGGCGAAGGGCGTAATGGCGTATTCGCGGCAAAACTAGGTTGGGACGTCATTTCAAACGATTTTAGCAAGGCGGTAGAAGAGAAGGCCCTTCAACTTGCCAAACAGGAACACGTGTCAATACACTTTATGGTGAACGATATTGAAGAACTGAACTTACCGGATGCCAAGTTTGATGCCATAGCCTTGATTTTCGCACATTTCTCTCCCGAAAAAATTTCCTCGATACACAAGAAGTTGGTAAAGGCCTTGAAGAAGGATGGTATTATCATCTTTGAGGCTTACAGTAAAAATCATTTGGAGTATCGCGAAGGAAATCCAAAAGTCGGTGGTCCAGGGAATGTGGAGATGCTTTTTTCCAAAGTTGATATAGAGAGGGATTTTGGAGGCTTTGAAATCACCCTGTTGGAAGAGGTCGAGACCAAGCTTAATGAAGGGAAATATCATAAGGGAGTTGGAAGTGTGTTGCGTTTTGTGGGAAAGAAAAAGTAGTTTTCCCGAACCATGTAGACGCTTTGTATATTTTTTTTCTGTTTTTGTAGACGTTCGGTAACATGAAAAGCAAGGGGGTAGGTTATCACTTTGTTTAACTTTGTTGGAGCTTGCTCGAGCTCAATTCAGTTTGAACAGGCTCTTAAACTATTGAATAAAACACAGAAATAACAGCACTATAGAATGAATGAAATAAAGATACTTTTTTTTGTATTGGGCTCTTTTTTTGGAATAGAAGACGGACGCATTGCAGCCGACAAGATCACCGTGCACATTTATCCCCAGGAACAAGAAATAGAAATTGTTCAAGAGCATTTATTTGCATTAATACAATCAGAAAAAGATAAAGCATTTGTTTTGGAGCAATGGGACAGTATCTATAACTGGCAGGAGAAAAAAACACCATGGGCAAAAGCATTGGATGATTTTCCTATTAAGGATTTAAAGTTTACCCCTGTAAAAATGACAACACAAACCCATCAGGTCTTAATAAGACCACACCTCACATTAAAATACAATCATGAAGACGATTTGTCCTGTATGGGGATTTGGTTCAATTCTGAAAAGGATGAGTTTTACTTAAATCATGTTCCCGAGTACAATATCAAAAGCGAAAACGGTAAACTTGAAGGTAATTACTGGGTTTTTAGTGCTAAAGACAATATCACCTTTACCATGAATCCCTTTTTAAATAGGAATGATGCGTTTCAAGATTTAAAAGTTCCTTTAAAGGAACTGGTAAGAAATCAAAAAGAATAGACTACCTCGGGGAGAGTCTGTCTGATAAAGGCAGGCTCACGTATCATTGATAGGACATTTTAATCATCAGACTAGACTCAAAGTCTCTAAATCCCGATTTTCGCGTAAAACCTGGAACTGTCTGCAATATGACAAAACATATCTATAAAATCACTAAAAGTGAACAACTGGCAAATCGATTTCGAGAAGTGATTTTAAACGGAGCTTGGATTGCGGACACTAATTTTAAAGACCAATAAAAATATAGATTGGAAATCGACTACAAAGAAAATCCTATCCCTAAATACAATTTCGGTTTTGGCCCAATATGTCCATTACTATATTCACGGAACAAAAAATAATGCAATTTCCTATTCTTTTACACAACTGCATTCTCTTGTTTACGCTTATTTTTCACAATGATGCTTTTTAAAAACGAACTTGTATACGCTTTGTATACATGCCTTTCGTTTTTTGTAGTCGTTAAGTGATGTCAAAAATTTAAGGCAAATTAGTGCTCTTCATAATTTTGACGCAATAGAAAACGCAATAAAATTATGTTTATATTTTTTGGAACGCGCTCATCAAAAATAAAGACCAGAAAACTCCAAGGGCCGACAGAGTGTCCACATTGTCAAAGCCACGACAGCTTTTTTGCCACAACATTCGGCAAATACTTCCATGTTTTTTGGATACCGATACTGCCATTTTCCAAAACTACCTTAGTAGAATGTGCTCATTGTAAAAAAACGTACCGTACAAATGAACTCCCCGAAAACATTCAACAGGCCCTTCATAAAACCAATGAGCAGGACCCGGTCAAACGGCCTATCTGGCATAGTTTAGGGTGCTTGGTCGTTGTCGCCTTTTTTGGCCTGTCCATCATTTTGTCCATAGTGGGAATTATTTTTTTCAAAGCCAATAGGGATATAAGGGAAAACTTGTTGGACGCTGATATTGAACAATTGATCAATACCCCGGACCAAGGCACGGATGCTGTCTCCTACCATTTAAAAGACTGTATTATTGATGAAATTGAAGGGGTCGACACCAATGAAATCGAATACTATTCTAGAATAGAGGGGGGGAAACTATTGGTATTGCTAAACATAAAAAAAGGGTTGTCCGTCACCGAAGCCGCTTCAAGAAAACAAATCGTTTTTGCTGTTGAAGATTGCCTAAAACATTATGTGTTGCCCGAAGTGCCTATGGTAGGCAGAAAAAAAACCTATATAGGTGTAAAGGACAAGTTAAGTTTTGTGTTGATAAAAACGCCCGATGGCGAAGATATGGATGGGACATTTGCAGATAAAAAGCTACTGTTCACATTTTATGGGGACAAACCGGTCAAAGAATGAAAAAAGCCATTAAAACAGTCCTTTTTATCGGGGCATTGCTTTTGCTCATTGCAGGTTTTGGCATCTATAGGTTTTTAGGAAATAAATATTGGAAACCAACCTTGTTCTTCCATTCAAAGTATGTGGACGAACCCAGCACTGATAACGAGTTTCACAACGTAGCCGATGCAAATATCAGTCTGTTGAAAGAGACCTATAGCCAAACATTTTATATCATCAAAGAGTATCGGAATTCCAAAGACGTTTGGACAATTGGCTATGGGGGAGGGGGATCCCGTACCGATGATTACTTTCATTATGGGCTTGCCGATAGTGGAAAACATGAGCTTATTCCGGCACAATATCAGTCCCTGCACGTGTTCGAGGCACATAAAACAGGAAAGCTATTTGTACTATGTGAGCAATTGAACGGTCCAAAAACGTATTATGACATTGAGGAAGAAGAAGGGAAAATACGTCTTATAAAACGAGGAGGACTTGGCACAATCGATTAATCCGGGCCGTCAATATATTCTTGGTAGATGGTTTGTAAACGATGTACGGGGTTCAGTAGATACTGTGTAGGCAATAAAAAACAGCCCATGACCCATTGAACATTTAAATTCGCCGTAGAATATTTTAACTCTTTAAATCAACTGATTGTGAATGCAAAAACCATTTCAATTGTATCCTACCTTACCATCATCGGTTGGGCCATTGCTTATTTTTCAAACAAGAACAACGACCCGAAAAGTGAACTCGCCTCGTATCATCTTGGACAAAGTTTGGGCGTCTTTATTTTTGCTGTTATTCTAAATATGGTGCTTACCGTTGCGGCAAGCATCATTCCATCATTGGGAAGTGTATTGTCCCTGCTGGGACTAATTCCACTTGTCTTTATCATTCTGGGGATCATCACGGCCAATAACAAAGCTTTAAAACCCGTTCCGATTATCGGGGTGTTTTTTGAAGGAAAATTTGATTTTTAATCCATTCAACATGAAGTACATACAGCTAACAGCCATTCTATTGTTTACAGCATTTATCGCTACGGCCCAAACAAACAACCACTATATAGAAGCCGTTGGGCAGACAACATATAAAAGGGACGTGAAGCACTATGAAGCAACCATAAGAATAAAAAGCACAAACACCTATGGAGATGAGACACAACTTACGATTGAAGAGCGGAAGGCTCTTTTTTTTGAAAATGTAAACAAACTGGGCTTGAATAAAAATCAGGTTCGTGTTGCCGATACCGATAAAAACACCACTCCAAAAACACCTATACAGCACGTTGATTATATGATAGAAACGACCGATGAACACGAAATAGAAAAAATCATTTCTTTAGGAAAGATAAATTCGTGGAGTTATAAACTACAAGAAAGTGTAGTTTACAAACCGCATGTCAACAAGTCAAACATAATTGGCGAGGCCCTAAAAAACGCCAAGAAAAATGCAGCGGTTATAGCCGATGTTATCGGAAAAAAAATTGGTGAAGTATTGGTGATTTCCGATTATAATTATGAGGATAGACCGGATTCGGCATTCTATTCCAAAGAAGAACGCACCTACCGCATTGTAGTACGCTTTGCCATAAAATAAAACCAGTAATGGGAACAGATAAAGAATTAGGATTCAGATACCTGGCCAATTTCGAAAAAGAAGAAATGGAAGTGCTCTTGAACGAATACGAGCGATATGTAAAATTCAGTGGCTCGGTAAGGACACCCCTGGTTATAGTGTTGGTAGTTGGAGGTATCATGCGTTCTATGAAGCATAATATGTCTTCAAACCAATTCATTTTTGTTGTCATGGCCATAGTCTTGCTATTGGCATTGGCTATCTGGTTGGTAGCCATTGCCTATAAAATTATAAGACAGAGGAAATTTGTGAAAAGCAAGCTTAAAGCAATGGCGAGTGTTCAAAATTATCCGTTTAAGGAGGTAAGGAAAGAGTTCAATACCTTGGTCAGGGCAACTTATAAGGGCCCCAAAGTATAATGGATGTATGCAGGGACATACAGTTGCCAATCACCTTTATTACAAATGTAAAGTGCCAAAATGATATGCCTGTTTAATAAAAAAGAAAGAAACGTCACCATCCATTGCACAAAGCAAGACCTACAGATCAATGGCGTTCCCATCGAGTATCCGATTCGGCTAAATCAGCTGGAGAAACTTTTTGGCAAGCCTACCCGAAGGGTGACCGACGAAAAATATACTTTTCAGAAAACCTATGTTTGGGATTCATTGGGAATTAAGGTAATGGAATCTGTTGGCTCCATTAGCGGTATTCAATGTCTTTATACAAGCAATCAAAAGTTAAAGGTAAAACCCAAGCGGGCGTTTGAAGGAAAATTGTTTATTCATGATGAACCGTTCGTTATTTCGGAACGGGCAGATGATGAAGGAACTTACCTGCACGGTTTTTGGAATGTAAGCAAGTTACAACGGCCCGATGATGAACATCCTTTTGGTGTAAGCATTTGGTATGATAAATATTTTGAGATACCGGAAAACAAATATGAAATCAAGCCTCTGGAGGAACCTGAGATCTATTTTACCGACTTTAATTTCAAGCTTTGTGTCCTTCAGGTTTTAATGTATGAAAAAGAACTGCTACAACCCAAATTTGATATTTACGAGTTTATTAAATGGTACAAAAAGCGAAAAATTGATACCAAAAAAGAACGTTTCGAGCCCATCCCTGAAGTAATGGACTACTTAAAGCAGCTGCCCATTCCTTTAAGGCTTGCTGATGAAGTTGCCGAAATTTACCAAGATGGCGGTAATGACATTTATCTGAACACTTGTTTGGGATGCGAAGGCTACGAGGACTATTGGGACATTGTAAGCATAAAAGATGTAAAACATTTCCCCAACTTAAAAAAAGCCAAATTGTGCTATGCAAAAGAAAATGTGCTTGATCAATTGATTCAATCGGGAATTGAAGCCAAATGGATATAAGAACAGACCAACTAAATTTGTACAATGCAGTTCCATGGCAAACGGATTGATTTTCTTGTATTGTGGAATGTGTTCAAAACACTTTTAGTTAGTTTAAAAATTACAGTGAGCAAAAAAGTTGTCATAAAATCAACCTGTTTGGATCCCGTGTGTTCAATGTGCGGTAACCCAACGGCTAAAATTGAAATTGTCGGTCCCAATGCCTATCCCCAGGATGCCCTAAAGTGGAAGACAGCGGACTATATCCATTATGATAAATTTCGAAATTTCAATTCCAATTATTTGATATATTCTGGGCCAGGAGGGAATAATGGATATATTGGAGATCCAATTGATTTGAACAGAAGAGCAGCCTTAATTGATGCATTTACAGCGCCATATAACCCTATTGAGATAAGGGAACAATTCTATGATATGGCCGGTTATTGTGCAGCTTGCGATGCATTTTATTGCAGTAGGCACTGGAGTACCACAACTTCCGGATATGGAAAGTGTCCCAAGGGTCACGGTAAATCCTTGGACCCTCATTGGTCTCCTGATATTGAATGAAAAAATGAATACAGGTGAAGTGGTGAAACATTCTATTTTAGCTTAAATCTCCCAAAAAGGTATCTAGATCGGCCTCTTTTCCCAAGTCGAATTTTTGTTTTAATCGGTATTTGAACATCCTAACACTTTGTGGTTCTATGTGCAATGTCTGCGCAATTTGTTTTGTTGACATTTTTAGGTATAGATAGGTGCAATATTTTAGGTCCAACGATGTCAATTTGCGTACAGCAAGTTGATTCAATCGGTTAAAGAAGTTCGGATGCACCTCCTGTATCTGCACTTTTATGTCCTCAAAATTAGCGGTGAGGAGCATTTCCTCTTTCAGTAGTTTTTGGATTTTTCCCGTATCCCCCTCCTTGATTTTGGATTTTATTTGTTGCAACATACCGTTCTTGTGCTCAATGAGCAATGAGTTGGCCAATGCCTCTTTCTCCAGCTGTTGCCGTTTTATTTCGGAAAGTTCCTGCTCGGCTATTAGACGGGATTGTTCCTCTCTTTCAAATTTCAATTGTAGACTGGCCCTATGCTCACTCTCTTCTTTTTCCCGTTTGAGTTTTTCTTCCCGTTCGATGGAATATTTTAGTTTAAAATGATATGATATAAACATAAAGGCAAGCCCAAAGAGCAACGTCAGGGCAATACCACCATAAAGGTAGTTTTGTTTTTTTCGGAATGTTTCGCGTTCCTTCAACAGTTTTAGCTGCTGGTCTTTCTTTTCGGTCTCGTATTGTATTTCCAATTTTTGGACATTCAGCAATTGCTGTTCGTCAAAAGACTTTTTCAATAGCTCTTCCGATCTTTCTTGGTATTCTAGAGCCGATTTTAGGTCGTTTCTTTTCAATGCAATGCCCGCAAGTTCTTTGTTTACCCGATATTCCAGTTTAAAATAATTTCCTTTGTCGCTCACCAATAAGCTCAAACCCTGCAAAAGATACCGTTCTGCAAGCGATATATCCCCTTCTTTCTTGGCAAAGCCACTTTTAATGCCAAATACATTGATCCACTTTTCAGAGGAAGCTTCCCTTTTTTGAAGTTTCCCTTCGGCCAGTTGGAGGTAGTGGAATGCGTTTTTTTTGCGTACTCCCATAGACTCTGTAGAAAATTCAAGATAGTAATTCGCCATATTTATACAGGTAATCACAAAAGTGTCACCGCTTACTTTTTTAGGATGGGACCGGTGAAGCCCAAAAGACTTGTTGAGATACAGCAAAGTACTGTCCAACATACTTGTCTGCTTGGTTTTTCTATAGCGTGCCAGATACATACTGGACATGCCATTGTTGACATTTACCTGCAAATTGATGTCGTTGCCAGCAATAGCGTATTGCCTGCATTTTAGGATGTATTTTTCCATTTTTTCTTCATCCCCCCATCTGCTGTAAGTGCTGTACAACAAATAATTCAGGTAATATTTTGTTGTTAAATCGGTATTGTCCCCTTCCAAATAGTTTAGTCCGGTAAGCGCATCCTCTACCACGGCATCCGGCAAGTTTAGATGAAAATTCAGATAAGCTTTCGCTCTATATGCTACAGCCTTGGAAGAGTTGTTTTTTGCATTCCCGGCAGCCTCCAGACTGCGGTCCAATAGTTTTTTACCCATTAAAAGACTGTCCTTGGAAACATAAAGTCCGCTTTGATAAGCATATAAATAAGCAAGGTCATCGAACGAATCCGTACTGCGGATAGCCCGATTTAAGGTTTGGATGGCATCCTGCGTTTTATTTTGCATTTGAAGCAGTTCCACAGAATCAAGTGCCTGCTTCGTAGTCTCTAAAATATTCTGGGACTTGGCAACCGTACCAAGTAAAAAAAAGGCTATAAACGTAAAAATTCTCATTTAATGATATACTCAATTGTATCTACAAAAATAGAAAGTAATAAAAAGGAATCCCGTCTATTGGAATTAAAATGCGTTTCCGTCAACAAATAAATATTTAGGTAAATAACTGATCATCAATCATTAAAAGAGCATGTAGATAATTTGTATATACAAACTGCATAAAGTAGATACTATGTAGTGCGTTCAATAGGCGCGGTTTTCCTTTTAATATTGATTTTTACATCTACATAATCGCTAAATAAAGAATGAAGGTTGATATCCATTTTTGAAGATTGGGAATTAGCATATTTAAATAAATGATTTTTTGAAGTTCTTGTATAAATGAAAAATATTTTAATACCCATTTTTGTACTGTTGTTTTGTACACAATTAAGTGCCCAAACCACACCTGTACCCGATGCCGATTTTGAAGCTTTTTTAATTGCCCAAGGTATTGATACAAACGGATCTACCGGAGACATTTTAAACACGGATGCAGCTACCGTTACGACATTGAATGTTTCTGTGAACACCATCACGGATTTTTCGGGCCTTGAGGCTTTTGTAAATATTACATCCCTTGACCTTAATGGAAACCAATTTGCAAACCTACCACTTAATACATTGACCAGTTTAGAAGAATTAAGGTTTAGTGGCAATATGGCTTTGACGACTTTGGACCTTTCGTCAAATACCCAACTCAAAATACTGGAAGCACGCTCTAATGGATTTACCAACAATGCGCCCATTACCGATCTGGACCTTTCAGCTAATACCCTTTTGGAGGAAATAGAGATTTACAATTTTGATAACCTGTCCAATGTCACCTTTCCCAATACAAATACCGTTAGGGATGTTTATATGTTACTCCATTTTGACATCAACGTTGATTTTTCGGGCTACGATAATTTAGAGCATCTTTTTTTAAGTACCAATTTCAATAATACGTTAAGCATTAATGCAATACTCCCCAATAACCAAAACAGCTTAAGAACACTACGTTGTCAAGGCGGAAATATTACCAATGTAAACGTATCCAATTACCTTGCTTTGGAGAGTTTGAATTTACAGACCACCAATACCCAAACCGTACAATTACCACAAACCAATACCCTTACCGAAATACGGATAACCAATCATTTGATCGATACCATTTCTTTTGAGGATGTTCCAATGCTCGAAACTTTATACATTCAATATAAAAGTGGCGCATCGCCCACACCTACAATTATTGATGTGACACAAAATCCGCAATTGGATGTTTTAGTGGCAAGTTCAAATTATATGACCAATATTGACGTTACCCAAAACACCTTGCTGACCAATATTAATGTTCACAACAATCAACTTTCGGTGCTCGATGTTACCCAAAATACCATTTTGGAAGCGTTAACAGCATCCAATAATCTATTGCCGGGCATTGATGTTTCACAAAACCTACTATTAGAACGACTGGTTCTTTCTCACAATCAAATCCCTAACCTTGATGTTGCCCAAAATACTGAATTAAGGAGCCTTAATATAGCTGATAATCTTTTTACCGGCACAGGTCTGGATTTAACACAGAATATTGAGTTATATTTTCTAGACGCTTCCGAAAACCAAATAGCATCGCTTGATATTACCCAAAATAGTTCACTTGGAAACCTTGTTTTACACCATAATCTTTTTACCGGAACCGATATTATAGACCAATATTATGACATTTGGCAAGCAAACGGCGCTTTGAGAGCTTCGGACGAACTGGATGTAAGTTACAATCTCTTATCTGGAAAAATACCGGATTTTGCTTCATTGGCCCTAGATGGACAAACTAATTATTTTGAACTAAAATTTGATAACAATTACTTCCATTTTGGAGATTTTGAAGAAGAACATAATGCATATGTTCAGTTGTTGAGCACCTATTGGACTTCAATACCCTCACTGGTACTATTTCGGGAGTACACCTACGCTCCACAAGCAAAGGTCAATGGGATAGAGTCCTATACCCCTAATGTTGGTGATGAGCTTACATTGACTACAACCGTTAGAGGGACTCAAAACCACTACCAATGGTTTAAAGACGGTGTGGCAATACCGGATGCTCCGGATAGCCCTAATCTGATATTGTATGATGTTTCTGATTGTGACAGCGGAGTATACCATTGTGAAATCACGAGCGATTTGGTGCCTTTTGAAAACGGTAATCCGCCCGGAACCAACGGAAAAAACCTGCTTTTGGTACGAAATGACATTACCGTAGATGTACAAGGCATAAATAAGACTTGTCCAGCCATGGTCAATCCAACCAATGGTGAAACGGATGTTCCGGTAAACATAGGGCTCCAGTGGCAAGATGATTTGGGGGCCTGCGGCTATATTTTAAGTGTGGGCACTAATGCTGCGGCCAACAACCTATTGAATACTGTTGATGTTGGAAAAACGGGCATCTATAATTTCACCAACGACCTTACTCCCAACACAACCTATAATGTGGTTGTAGTGCCTTATTTTTCAGATGGTCCTCTAAGTTCTGGGTGTACCGTACAATCATTCACCACCGGAAGCCATAGCGCCCTTCCCGAGTGCAACGAACTTACCGTTCCGGCACCAACTGCCACTAACATGTCCGTAAGCACTTCTTTGGAATGGAGTGCTGCCAATGGGGCCGATGGTTATTACCTAAATGTAGGCACCAGTACTGGAGGAACCGATATCGTAAACAATTTAGATGTTGTTGGCGGGAATAGCACATCCTATGATTTTTCTTCTGATTTACCCCATAATACAGTGGTATATGTAACCATATTGCCATATAATATTGAAGGAATGGCCAGCGGCTGTAATGAATTTAGCTTTACAACGGCGGCGGCCACTGAAGTACCTACGGTTCCCAATTGCACAAACATCACCAACCCGATGGATGGCGCAACCGATGTCGGCATCAACACCAATATCACATGGGATGCCGTTACGGGTGCAGACGGATATTATGTCAACATTGGAACGACTTCGGGCGGAACTGAACTGGTGGACAATGCCAATGTCAGTGGCACGGGCTATAATCCCGCAACGGACTTCCCGGAGGATACGTTAATCTATGTTTCGGTAGTCCCGTACAATTCGGTGGGCAATGCCACGGGCTGTTCGGAAACCAGTTTTACCACGCAAACCTTGGCCACGGTCCCGAACTGTGCGACAATTACGATTCCGACCAATGGAGCAACGGACGTTAGCATCAGTACAAATATTACTTGGAATGCCGTTTCCGGTGCGGACGGATATTATGTCAACATTGGAACGACTTCGGGCGGAACTGAACTGGTGGACAATGCCGATGTCAGTGGTACGAGTTATAACCCAATAACGGACTTCCCAGAGGGTACGGTAATCTATGTTTCGGTGGTTCCATACAATTTGGTGGGCAATGCCACCGGCTGTTCGGAAATCAGTTTTATCACTGAAAATTTAGAAAACGTAATCGTTGAAGAAACCAAATACGGTTTTTCCCCAAATGGCGACGGCATAAACGATGTTTGGGTCATTCATGGCATAGAAAACTATCCTGAAAATATCGTTTCCATTTACAACCGTTGGGGCGATATGGTATTCCAAACCAGAAGCTATAACAACAGTACGAACGTATTTAGGGGAACCGCAAACCACTTGAAAGGTATGGGTGCCGACCAATTGCCCTCGGGAACCTATTTCTTTCAAATAGAAAACCTTCCGGAACAGCACTACCTAAAAAAGACCAACGGTTTTTTAGTCCTAAAACGTTAACCATGAGATTATTCAAGATACATATCCCCGTACTTATGTTGCTTGCCTTCGGTTTTGTCAGTCATGCACAACAAACAGCCTTGTTTCCTGAGTACAATTACAATCCGTTTATCATCAATTCCGCCTATGCCGGTATGGCGGATGGAGCCGAGGCGACCTTGAGCCATTATGGTTATTTAAATGGCATCGAAGGGAATCCTACAACGCTTTCGTTCAGTTTCCATACCCCAGTTTCCCGAGATAAAATGGCCCTTGGTGGGGCAGTTTTACAAGATAAAATAGGCGTGACCACCAGCACCCATGCCTTTGCGGCCTATTCCTATAAAATATTTTTTGATGTAAAGCGTGACCGCCCCTATTGGCAGGTTTACAACCAGAACGTACTGTCTTTCGGGATTACTGCAGGAGTAAGGAAGTATAGCGAGAACCTTTTGGACTTGGGGATTTACAATGACCCCGAATTTGATGAAAATATAAATGCCAATATCCCTACAGTTGGAGTTGGAATTCTATACAATCGGGCAAGCTTTTATCTAGGGTTTTCAGTACCCAATATTTTGGGCGATCAGCTAGCGTCAAGAGATGATTTGAGACTTGTAAATCCATTTTATGGCTATTTTGGGTATCGTTTTTTTACAAACCATTTCCAAGAAATTATGATTAAACCGAGCGCACTGTTAAAATATGAAGCTGGAGCTCCTATACAAATAGACACAAACATTGCGGTAAACTTTAAGAATAAGTTTGAAATCGGTACTGGATATCGAAGCAGTAATTCTATAAATTTTTTAGGCGGAATTTATGCCTTAAAAAATTTGAAGTTTGTTTATTATTACAATGTTGGGCTAGAAAATAGCATGTTAGGGAATAGTCACGGTCTTGTTGTTTCCTGTAGGTTCTCAAAATAACTGTGATTGCATTTTTCCAATCTTTGAAGGACAATAATGGAATCAAATTCCAATTACAGAAAATGTCTAAGATTGGTAATGTGACTTATTTGGGGGTAAAATGTCCTAAAGATGAAATAAACTTGGACACCAGTTGCGATTACAAGTTACCAAAATTGTAGTCAATTTGAGATTTATAATTTTTGTTTTTCAATGCTTTTGGTAACTTTAAATGTGCCTAAACCTTGACTTTGATTTGGAACCAAAAAGAGTACTGATCGTAGAGGATGAGCCCTTGACCTGTCATGCCCTTAAATTGGCATTGGACGATATTTCACAAAAGAATCCTGGCCCAGAACTTGAGGTTGCAATCTACCATACCTATGGTGAAGTCCTAGATTTTATTAGTTCCAATACCATGGTGCATCTTGCTATTTTGGATTTCAGGTTGGGACCTGATACCAGTGCCACAGGGTTTGATCTTGCCAAACTTTTAAGAGCATCGGCATCCGATACTAAAATAATTTTCCTTACATCTATCAGCGATAGGCATCAGTACTACACCATTTTTAAGGAGGTCAACCCAGAAGGCTTTATTATCAAGAGCGAACTGGAGTTTAAAGGGATTGAACGAGCCTTGACCCAGGTGATTGCCGGGCAAACTTTCTTCAGTCCAGCGATCCAGGATTTTTTGCGGAAAGAAAGGTCCGTGCCCAAAGAAGTCGAGGATGTTGACCGACAGCTTTTATTCCTGTTGTCCAAAGGGGCCGGTACCCGCGAACTATCAGAGGAACTCAAAATGTCCCCTTCAGGGATCGAATGGCGAAAGCGAAGGCTGGCCAGTTTGTTCGGTCTGGATGGTGGACAGACCCATCCCCTTATCGAAATGGCCAAAAACAAAGGTCTGCTATAATTATTCCTTAGTAAAACTAAGGCAATTACCTTAGAAATTCCAAGGTGTCACCGTTGGGAAAGTACACCAAATTTGATTTACCTTGCCTTTATATTCCAAGATTCAAGAATGACTATGTTCAATGACTTGGATGAAGCCCAATCTACCGACGAAACCAAACTAAGTGTTTATGGTACATGGCTACTTTTTACACTCTAGAGGGAACGGACCTGTTCCCAATATCCTTACCACTTGGTTCGATAAACAGCGGAACAAACCATTAATTTATATCATATGAACAGAAATCCGATTATGGCACTTCTTGCCATAGTATTTTGTATGTCCCTCCAAGCGCAGGTAGTGGACAACGATTCCATCCTTAAATCGGTAGAGGATTATATCTACCTTGGGGACCTTGACAAAAAAGAGTCTAAGCGTGTATTTAATCAAGTAAAGGAGCTTTCAGAAGCAGGGGATGCAGCGGCTACCTGCCTGCTTGGTATCCTTTACAAAGATGGTATTGGGACCCAGCTAAGTTTTGATAGGGCTCGGGAGCAGTTCAGGATAGCCCATGAAATGGGCAATGCCAAGGCCAGCTACAGTTTGGGTTACCTATACCTCAAAGGGTTGGGGAACATATCTCAGGATTATACCAAGGCCGTGGAATGGTTCACTATTAGCGACCACCCCATGGCCAAGCACTGGTTGGCAAAGATGTACTATTTCGGATATGGGGTTCCGAAGGACAGGGCAAGGGCCTTGGGCATATTAGAAAATAACCCCATTTACAATAGTGAAACACTATTGGGCCAATTGGAAAATACAGATGAAGTAGAGGATTCAAATGCTCAAGAGGAAATGACGGATGAGGAATTGTTTGAGACCATTGCCGATGGGCAAGGGGAAATCCTTTCCAATGCACAAACTGAAACGGTAACCATTCCCGAATCCATTACAGGAAATTGGAAAGGGCAATGGGTGGAAATGGACTGGTCGGGGACACAGATGACCCGAACTTTTCCTGCAAGTTTGACCGTCGGGGAGGTTTCTGATGTATACGGAACCGTGGAAAGCAAAGTCCATGTCGGGGAGAGCTCCACGACAAGTGAAGCTATATGGCGGAATGGTGATCTGACCTTCTTCGACGGTCAACTTACTTTAGAGAAGCAGTATACCGACCATCCCGATTATACTACCCTTGACTACGGGTTGACTTCCGTCTCCTTTACCACAAGGAACATTGATGGTACGGATTACCTTTTGGGCAGATTGGAGTCACAGATTCTGAATTGGTCGGAACCCAGTCCACCGATGTTGATGGTACTGACCCGGGAGGGTAACCCGATTTCAGAAGAGGCCCTGGCCGCTTTTGCCGAACAGGGAGATAGCTTTATCAAACTGTACCCGAATCCCTTTATGGATGACCTTCTCATCCACTATGAACTGGAAACCGATGCCCATGTACAGGTAAGGCTCATGGATTATTATGGTGGCGCCAATGTAGAGAATATCACCAATGGTTTTCTAAGGGCAGGAGAGCATGTCCATACCATTTCCAATGGTTCCCTCAAATCAGGGATCTATGTCGTCCAGGTCCAGGTCAATGACAGATTGTATACAAAATTGGTAATCAAACGATAATCGCAGAAAGATGAAAAATTTATACATAACAATATTATTTTTTACTGTTTTCCTTTTAGGGGGATGGTCAGCCCATGCCCAATATGAAGTGCATTATTATGACAAGCAGGCTGCCATCGATGCGGAAAAGGCGGATGTCTCAGGTACTAAACCACTCAAAATACCTACAAACCTTGATCCAGTAGGTGTGGGGGAGGACAACCCATTTACGTTCACACTTACTTTCAATAATTTCAGTGTTCTTCAATCACTACAGTCACAAATAGCTTATTCGCAGTTGGCAAGGAAACAAATTGATGATTGGTTGAAAAAGCAGGAAAACACTACGCTTTTAAAGGAGATGAATAGACAGATGGGAAAGAACTACACCTCATTTGCAACGGCACAAAGGGAATATTTTAAGTTTTATGAGGGAGGCAAATATGGTAACGGTGGTCCAGTACTTCGTGCAAGGGATAACAGTGTAAAAAATGGTAATTGGTCAAAAAATTGGAATGCTAAGGTAAAAGGTTATCAAAAAGACCATTTGATCTTGGACAAGTGGATAGAATGCGGTTACTGTGACGAATTCAGGTATTTGGCAATGGAAGTGAATTCTTTGGGGAATTATGACAATGATAGTGGTCCAGGTCCAAAATTCTATGCCTCTAGTTTTAGGGATAAGGCATTTGAATCATTTGGCGATGCCTTTTATAAAAGTGGTTTGAACAAGTCGCGTTCTATCGGTTTAATTGAAATGGCTGATGATGGAAATAAACTCTTAACCAAGATAAGCGATAAGAGAGTGGCACATTATAGAAGTTTGGCATGGCAAGAAAAGATTTTACAGATGAGCGCATATCTAGTCAGCTACAATGTGAATTGTCCCAGTCCTGTTCTTTCTTGTTTACCATCACAATTGGCCAAATATAAACCGCCAATGATTTGGAATGATGATATTCTCAATGCATGGGCAAAGGAGTATAGTCCAAAAATTCCCAAAGTTCAATACATATTCAGTGACGAATACTTGCAAGGTCAAATAAATCTACTCACAACGGGTTCTTATGGTGTATGGTCCAAACAAGCGGTAATCGATAAGGTTGAAAGGGAACGAGAGGAAGTATTTGAAATAGTAAGGCTTCCACAAAATGCAATATGTGGTGGGATTAAATGGAGTACTATTGCATCTGCACACTACACAACTCTTACAGGATTGCGACTTTATGCAAACCAAAGTTTGATGGGCGTGGATATACCTTGGACTGGAAGGTATTTACCACTTCGTGATATTTGTGTGGAAATTCCAAATTTTAGAATGGTCAATGGAAGAAAAGTGACAATTTCTAAGACACAGGCAACCACAAACTTAAAGATAGGTTGGGCAGCAGCTGTAGAAGCACTTAGATTTGAAATCAACCTTTTGGAAATAGCACCTACGGAAGAAACTGTAAAAACACTATTTTTAGAAAATTTACAACTAATGCTGACCTCACAAAGACCGGGCTCCAAAGTTCGATTTGGTTATTGTTCGGGTTCAGTGGTATCGAACGTGAAATTTTGCAAAAATTAAAAATGTTATATGAATCAGGAAGAATTAAAATTAAAGTATCCAAACTTCTTTGCCCTTATTGAAGAATATTATGGGGCTGATGAAAGGCCAAAGAAAATACTTGAAGAATTAATTCTTGATAGATTAGGAAACAAAAAAAAGTTTAGAAAAAATTGGACAAATGGAATTCTTAAGGCTATTGGTGAAGAAATTGGATATCCAACCCAAGGATTAACTTTTGGATTCATACCAAATTATGGTGGGATGGCCGAATTCTCTGAAACCTTGGGTGATGATAAAAAAATCATCACCCAAATTCAGTTTTATATAAGTTTATTGAGAAATGTTTACACAATTCAAATAACAGAAATTGAAGAAGTAACACGACATAATTCCTTTTTAAATCATGAAGTCCAAAACCAAACACTTAAAGAAATTTGGGTTTCTCCAAGTCATCCCAAGTATAATGATATATTCTTGAAAATTGAATCCTATATGGATAGAACTCTTGACAATTCTATTTTTCTTCCCTATAGTATTCAGCAAATTCGTTTGAATGAAATTATTATGCCACATACTTCTAATGAAGACAATAAAGTTGAGGATGCTTTTTTTAGAAAAATTCTTCCTCTCAATCAAGACTTTAGTATTTTAGGTGATCCTGACTATAGGATTAATGAATTATCTTAAAATCAAACATGAAACAATATATCATACTAAGTTTTTTTGTCATATTCACAACTTCCTCCATTCAGGCACAAGAAATAAATGGCAAATGGATGAAAATTCCAATCCCAAACTCTATCTCATACCCTAAAATTAATATACTTGAAATTGAAAACGATAGTATCTCCGCATATAATTTTAATAAACTTTATGAAAAAAATAAAATTGTAATTCGGAATAACACTTTTCATTTGAATGATACTATTACGGTTGGTTTTTCCTTTATCAATGAAAATATGTTTGAGCTTAAATCACCAAATCATAAACAAGATATGGGAGTTTCTTACCGTTATGTGAGGTTGCTTCCAACAATAGATGAGAATAAGCTTGTAAATAGTCTTGAAAACACGAGCTATAGCATCTCTTTTGCCTATGAAAAATTGAGATTTAAGCTGGGTGAGAGAAAGGACAAAGATGACGTCAATATAATTAATGATCCACCCATAGCCTCCGACTATAGTAATATTGAAACGTTTGGAGATACTTATTTTTTATGTTTCCATTTACTGGATCGTATTAGTTATGCTTTTCCAATAAGGGAAATATACTCAGATTCACTCATACTGTATGGTATACCTAAAGTAGAAGGGGAATTAATCGCCAGAAGAGTAAATTAAATACAAAACTGATAAGATTATTAAGAGGTCAATGGAATAATCCCACAATTCGTCCAAGATTTAAATCGATTGAACCGAACAAGCATTGAGTTCAAATTTGTTGATATCGCAGAGGAGTTGGGAAAAAGCCATTCCAAAGACGAATTTAAGAATGTAACCATCTTATTAGTAGATTAAGTACTATCAAAAGATGACATTTTTTATTAAATTTATATCAGAAAGTATATCGAAGCGGTCAAAAGTTACCGATTCGGTTACCTGATTTTGAAAAAATAATGTAACTTATTGATATATAGTCGAGTAGTGGAGTTGGCTTGTTGCTGCCACCCCGACAATAAAATCAAAGGGTTATATCTTTTTTAAGATGTAACCCTTTTTCATTTGAATTGTGGATGCCCCCAATCTTTAGGGACAGTTTTCTATTATATACTGGTAAATCCAATGATTTGGATTTGTAGAAAAAATCTGGGATAACCCTGTTTATTTCTATTTACGACTTTTGAATTTAAGAAAGCTAAAAGTATTTGAAAAAGAAACCTAAAAGGCGACCAACAGTAAAATAAATAATTTATGTCGTGATTTTCAGTGGTGTATATATTGGTTTTACATTCTGCCGCGATCTCTAATATTCATAAGGCCTCAGAGAGTTTCTCCTTCCGAGGCTTATTTTTTTTGCAAACAATTTGCAAATACCTCATTACCTAACGTTTTTTAACTCTTCTTGATGAGATTTGGACATTTTTGATGCCAAAACAATTACTTGTTGACCAATAACACTGTTAGGTTCAATAGATTTATCGAAATTATATATTAATCAAATACTTACAAATGACCAAGAAGCTTGAGTTTGAAATGAAAATTGTGACTACGTCAACTAAAAGCGTACTATTAGGATATTAAATCAAGGGACACTTTTAACATGAAAAAAAAGGTATATTTTTTCTTCAATATTGCTGATAGCTTCAATCTGGATATTTTTAATGCTGGTGATTCTATGTTAGATTTCTTCTGTAATCAGAAACATTTTTGAGGCTCTAAAAACAGCTATTTTGAATAATTTTTATTTGAAATAATCAATCTAAATTTAGACTTGGCAACGCTTCATATGACAACTTCTCATTTGCCATATAATGCATACAAAAGTTAAGGTTATTGGAAATTGAATATATACATTCCATTGTACATATTTATTACGGTTATATTTGAAAAATATGTTTTTAATTTTTCAGAGGAGCCTCAAAAGTTAAATAGATGAAAAATCTTAATTTAATATTTTAACCAAAAGGAAATCTGTGAGAATGATAAGTTTTGTTGATTCTTAAACTTTTACATATTCTTTCAAACATTGCCAATGATTGATTTACTTCAAAAAATAACCTTGTTCAACTTCTTACTTTTCACTGTGCTTATCTGGTATCACAGAAAAAAGTTGGATGATGCTATTTTTATCTTTTCTTTTTTTCTTTTGGGAAAGGGAATTACTTTGTTGAGTAATTTATTATTGGAAGGTTCAATTTTTTCGGGAAATAGATTTGCTTTTTATAGTGGTGTTTTATTGAACTCTTTTTTACTCTTCTACGCGCCTATTTTGTATTGGTTTACTTTGAATATTGTTCGGTCCGGGGTCTCAATTAAAAAGTTCATCCTACATTTTGTACCGTTTTTCATTTTTACCATACTTAATGTTATACTGGTTATCTTATTGGTGATAGGTGTTCGGAATTCTGGTTTTGAAAGCTTTTTAATGCTTAGGAATAATTTTCAATCTCTATACTTCTTACAAGTTGTTGCTTATACCGGTATATCTTTTTGGACTGTCCATAGAACTGAAAAGCGCAATCCAGGTTTTAATAAAATGTTGAAATGGTTAAAACAGGTTCTCTTGTTGTTTTTGGCCATTTGGGTTCTGTTTTTTTCAAGCTCTGTGTTGCAAAACAATTCAACCTTCTCAGAAATACTGACATTGATAGGGGTCTTTTTCTTACTGTTGCTATCCAATGCAACCATTGTTTTAATGTTAAGTAGCCCCGAGGTTTTTTACAACAACTTGTCCGTTAAGTTGAAGAAAGAACCCAACAATGATGTCATAAATAAGAAAGTCTACAACAGATTATGCGACCTCATGGTAAATAGGGAGTTGTACAAAAACGCAGATTTAAAAATTGGAGACCTTTCTACTGCATTGGGCGAATCCCCCAGAAATGTTTCCAGCTTAATCAATAATTTTTTTAAAGGCAACTTTTATGATTTTGTAAATTATTATAGAATAGAAGAAGCCAAATCACTTTTAAAAAATGGTAAAGACGATATGACCATTTTAACGATACTATATGAATCCGGATTTAACAATAAATCCGTTTTTAATGCAGTGTTCAAGAAAATGGTTGGTGAAACACCATCCGCCTATCGAAAAAACCATATTACCAAACTTTATGGGTAGTATTTTTTACAATCTTTTCTTTTTAAACTCCCTGTTAAAGTCTCTTAAAAGTAGGTAAAGATTTTTGCAGCTGCAGCTATTCGGACGACTTGAAAAGCTAAAACCGGTACGTTTGCTTCCAAATTAAAAATGAATTAAAGCAGACGGTATGATACGTTTATCTTCCATTTGGGCTTTTCTTTTTGTATCAATTATAGGGTCATATTCCATCAATGCCCAGTCACTTAAGCGAAAAGGACTTTTAGGTGTCATGATGCAAACCTTGAACGACAGTATTGCGGCCCAACATAACCTTAAGGTCAGCTCCGGAATACATATTATCTCCGTAATGCCCAATTCCACTTTTTCAAATTTGGGTGTGGAACAGGGTAACGTGTTAACAAAACTAAATGACAGTTCGGTGAATGATGTTCAAGACGTTCTGGATATTACGGCACAATTATACGAAGGAGACCTATTGGAAGTGGAATATTGGTCAGGCGGTAAAAGGATGAGCAATTCTACCCGTCTTCTAGGAAGACCAAAGGAAAACTTTGAAAGCGGAAGTGTTTTGTACGATGAGGTGGTTTACGAAGGTAATACCCTAAGAAGCATTTTAGTGACACCTAAACACAAGTCGCAGCCACCAGTGATTTACTTTCTTCAGGGCTATACCTGTGGTTCGGTAGAAACCGTATCCAACGATAGCCCAATGAAAAAGTTGTTGCTCGATTGGGTAAATGCTGGCTTTGCCGTGTACAGGGTTGAAAAACCGGGTGTAGGCGACAGTAAAAGTGATAGGCCATGTTCTGAAATAGGCTTTGAGGAAGAATTGAAGGCATTCAAGGAAGGATATGCGGATTTATTGAAAAAAAACAATGTGGACACCAATAATATTTTTATGTTCGGACACTCCATGGGAGGAGTGATAGCTCCACTCTTGAACGAAGTAAAACCACCTAGAGGAATCATTACCTATGGCAGCGTTGGTAAAAACTGGTATGATTACATGATTGATCTCTATACCAAACAGCCCAAGCATTTTGGGGTTTCCGAAGCACAAATTAGGGAAAACAACAAAATCAATCTAAAGTTCAATGACGATTTACTGATTCACAAACTATCAGGAAAGGAAATGGCGGAGAAAAAAGAATACGCTTCACAATTCAACCTGGACGACCTTGAAAGAGGCCAATATATTGGGCGTAATTTCAAATTTTGGCAAGGACTTGTTGATGTTGACATCACAAAGGCCTGGTCTATGGTAAAGACAAATGTCTTGGCCATGCACGGCGAATTTGACATTCAGGCAATAAATGAAGAAGGAGCACGCATAATAGCTGATTTAGTCAACAAGAATAGCGGTAAGGGAACTTTTTTATTGATAGAAAATGCAGATCATGGTTTTGTTGACTTCAATTCCATGGAACATAATGTCCAGACCCTTTCCGGTGGAAATATGCTATCATATGCTAGTGAAAACTATAATACCGAAATAGCTAAGAAAAGTATTGAATGGATGCGAAATAAGCTTAAATCCTAGACAAATGAGACTTAAGTTTTTGGTTTCTCTAGGCGTACTTTCTTTTTCGTGTACAAGTAAGTCACAGCAAATTGATTTGAATCTGATGAAGGAGCAATGGAATGAAGATTTGCAGTATAACATGAACATAAAGAAGCTCTTTTCCACAATCTTGACACTCCTTTTTATAGGTATCTGTATGTGCAGTGCACAAACCGACTCTGTACTGGTTTGTGACGTCAAGTTCAAGAACCAAAAATTTAACAATCCACATGCAGGCAGTGGATTTCTGTTGGAATATGATGGCAAGGTGTATGCATGTACTGCCAAGCATGTGCTGTTTTTTGCAAAGACCGATAGCATGAAAACCATAAGTTTTGGCGGCAAGCTCAAATCTTGGGAGTTTGTTTCCAAAAAGAATGAAAAAAACAAAGTTCTTGCAGGCAAATTAATTAACGAAAACCCAAATGAAGCCATAGAAATGCCTCCAAAGGGAGATTGGCTGGTTTTTGAAATTCTGGGAGATGTACCAAAAGACATTATTACCTATTCGCTGCGGGAGAAACCTTTGAATAAAGGAGAGAAAGTCAGCTTTTTAGGCTATCCCTATAACACCACAAAACCTGTAAATGTGGTTGGTTCATTGATAGACTTCACCAAAGAGGGCAATTTAAGCTTGGATGTTCCCAAAGGAAATTATGCCGGGTGCAGCGGTGGACCGGTCCTGGATACGAATGGCAAGTTGGTTGGATTGGTATCTATGGGGTATTTTGACCAAAAGAAAAACAAAATGGTTTTTGAACCCTCCTCTTTAGATAATTTTAAAGCTTTGATTAAAAGTAAAGAAAAGCGTACTACTGGATGTGTCAAAACCGAGTTTTATTCAAACCTGGCGGGAATTATCTCACCAAATATGGAATACTTGGGAAGAGGAAAGGTATCAATGGAAGAAGCCATGGCATTAAAACATTATCGGTTTGCCTATAATGGGAAAGAAGAACTACTGAGCATCCAATATTTCGATAAAGATCAACCAGACAACGATAGCTATTATGGCACCCATGAGGTCAGGTACGTTCACCATGAAGACAGGCTCATTAGGTCTTACCATGATGTCCGGGGTGAAAAATCCACTGCTTACAGACACTATTATTTGGGGGGTGATATACACAAAGAAGTTTTTCAGTTGGATAAAAACAATAACAAGACCTTTTTAGTCTTAAGGGATTCTTTGGGCAACCAGATTGAAAGCGGAATAGGTACTTACCTATTTGAATTTAAAAGAATTGATGACAGGACATTTGTTCAAAAGCAATTCAAGAAAAACGGAACGCCTAATGTGCTGACTACATATTTCCCTTTCCACAATGCCAAAATTTCTATATCTGAAAATGGTTTTTTAAAGTCAATTGTAAATGTAGATGATAAATGGAATCCTATTCTGAACCTAGATGCCGGGTATGCATCAGTAGCTTTTGATTTTGATGAATACGGAAATGAACTCGGTTGGTCGTTTCATGATGTATCCGGCAATTTAGCAAATAGAAAGAATCATTTGAACATGGACTACCGTTTTGCAAAAGTGGCTTACACCTTCAATTGGAAAAATAAAAAACTGGGGTTATACAATGGTTTTAAAGAATCCTACTTTGATATGGAAAATAAACCTGTTGAAAACGACAAAGGGGTTAATTCAATTCACTATGAATATGACCAAAATGGAATTTTCTTGAACATGACCAAATATGATTTAAATGGTGAAAAAGTTGAATAATAGTGATTCAAAGATGAATCAAAAACATAAAGCACAGCGTCATTAAAAGAACAAAAGGCTTTTTGAATCATCCTAAACCATACATTTTTTCAATCAATACTTAAATCGGAAAACCTGGATAAACACTTTAGTTAAAACTAAAATGAGTGTTCTGACAGCAATTCTTTATCGCAAAACATTTATAGCAAGATGGGTGAGCTTTTTAGATTGATTGTGATAAAAAAGTAAAAAAATGAAAATTCAATATTTGATAAATGTTTTTTTGCTGATGGTCGGTTGCACCAATACTGATGATGTCTTTCAGCAGTACGCAACCGTGACCAAACCTGTTAAGTTAGGATTGGGCCATTTGTCCGTTGACTCAGTTCAGTGGAACAACGTCTACGTGTCAAAAACCAGGGAACTGTATTTCACCAAAATGGAAAAATCAACATCTGCTATATATAGGATGAAATATCAAGATGGTATTTTCCATGAACTTGAAAAAATAGATTTTCCGGCTGAAGCTTCACATTCAGATGCTTATGTGAATCCAGAGGGAAACCTTATGCTGTTTTCTTCATTAATGCAAGAGCAAGAAAACGATACGGTCAAAGATTGGAATATATGGAAATCCGTCAGAAAAAATGGCAAATGGCAACAACCAGAACCATTTTTTGTCCAAAATTTGGAAGAAGACCAATTCTATCCCTGGATGGCAGAAAGTAAGAACCTCTATTTCTCTATCAAACCGAAGGGTTTCAATAACAGTGATCTGTACATATCAGAATATGTGAACGGAACCTATATGGAACCAAAGGCACTCCCATATTATATCAATTCCCTAAAATTGGAAGGAGATGCCTTTGTTGCCCCTGATGAAAGCTATTTGATTTTTGCCGGATTTGAACGGGACCAAAACTTGGGAAAATCGGATTTATACATCAGTTTTAACCAAAACGGTAGGTGGTCTTTGCCCATCTGGTTGGGCACAGATATCAATTCTGAAGGATATGACGGAAGTCCATTTGTGACACAAGATGAAAAATACCTGATTTTTACCAGTAGTAGGGGCAGCAGTGACGAAAATATATTTTTCAACCATTACATAGTCTCATTTGATCTCAATAAATTTTTGGAAAAAGAAAACTCCACCCCCCATTCTGGAACGGTCCCAGTCAGATTTCAGGTAGGTGCCGTTACCACGGAAAATGTGGAGTACGGTGGAAGTATTTCATCGAACAACGATGCAATCTATTATACAAAAGCCTCTTCCGATTTTAGGGAACGACAAATTACCGTAAGCAAAATTGAGGACGGTATATTTTTAAAACCTGAAAATGTTGTAATAGGAGGGAAAGTGTATACCGATGCGAGTGATGCCCAGATTTCAGAAGACGGCGCATACCTCTATTTTAAAATGAAAGGTGGAGTACCAAAAGACCTACATAGAAAAGATGGGAACATTTGGCGAAGCAAACTAAGCAATGGAGCTTGGCAGGAAGCGGAGATGCTTCCCGAAGCAATCAATTCAACTTTAAATGAATATTATCCGTTGCGGACACGAAGTGGAAATATTTATTTCAGCCGGGAAAATAAGGATGAAAACTATGATATATATGTTTCAAGATGGGTCGAAGGAAAGTACCAGAAGGCAGAACCTCTCCCAGACTATATAAACACCGATCTATTGGAATCTGATGCTTATGTTTCACCAGATGAATCCTTCATGATCTTTGTTAGAATGTATGCGGAAGGAGACCTAGGGGTATCTGACCTTTACATTTCTTTTCAGGAAAATGGAATATGGGGAAGGCCCAAAAACATGAGGTCGTTGAACAGCGAAGGAGTGGACGGGAGCCCATTTGTAACACCAGATGGTAAAAAGTTGTTGTTCACTTCTACAAGGGATTCCGATAACCCTAAAAATTTTGATGGCCATTTGGACATTTATGCCGTTCCATTTAATGCTGAGGATTGGAGGTAGTGGAGTTACACCATAAAATAAATATGGAACATATCAACAAGCAGAAATTAAAACGCCCAACTTTAATATGAATATAATGAAGACTGGTTTTTTATGGATTCTTTTTATACTTCCAACACTGACTTTTTCCCAAAAGCAGGATTTTGGAACAATAGAGAAAGAATTTTTGGATGCTTTTGAAGTATTGGACATACCTGATTTGCAGGTCAATTATGTGAACATGCTCCAAGATGTTTCCGAAGAGAAGGATTTGGCTAAACAAGAGACTTTTTTCAAAGGGTTGCTTAAAAAAATAAATAACATTGATAGTTCCAAACTAACAGATCATCAATGGATCAATTATGAAGTCATCAATTATGAAATCAATTTAAATCTCGAAAGAATCCATTTGGAACAAAATTGGGAAAAGGTTGATCTGGATGATACCAAAAGTATTTACACTGTCCCCAACGGAAAAAATTGGTATAGCTATCTCTTAAAACGTTGGGTGGATGCCGAGGTGAAACCGAAAGAACTATTCAGTTTTGGATTGGAAGAGATAGCAATGGTGAAGTCCAATATGAAACGGTTACAGATAGCTTCAGGATTGTCCGAGGAGGAATTTCAAGAATATTTGGGGGACCAGGATTTTTATTTTGAAAACCCGGAAGACATTCAAAAAGCATTTGAAAAAATCAAGGAAGAGGTTGGGGCACGCTCAAAGAATCTTTTTCCGTACATCTCAGAAATACCAGAAGTTAATATCGCTAGAAGCAGCAACCAAAATATGGTACAAGTTCCCGCTTATTACAGCGACAACACTTTTTTCTACAATGTTTACGATAAACCATTCAATAAAAGGCAATTGGGATGGTTTTATGCTCATGAGGCCGTACCGGGGCACCATTATCAATCTATGGTCAACAACATAGTTGAGAGAACCCGGATACAACAACTTTTTTGGTATCCCGGATATGTCGAAGGCTGGGGTGCTTATGTGGAATATTTGGGTAATGAATTGGGAATTTTTAAAACCATATATGACGAGTACGGTAAATGGGAATGGGATCTGATCAGGTCTGTTAGGGTTTGTCTTGATGTTGCGTTAAACTACTATGGTTGGTCAGATGACAAGGCCCTTGCATTTTGGAAAGAACACATTAAAGATCAAGATGATATTGGTGTTCGGGAAATTAACAGAATGAAACGTTGGCCAGCACAGGTAATTACCTATAAGTACGGCGCAAAAGTATTTTTGGGACTTCTCCAAGATGCAAAGTCAAACTCTAATTTTGATTTTAATACCTTTCATCATGAGGTATTAGGGCATGGGGACATACCTATTAGTATTATCAAAAAAATGATGAAGGAAAGATAAAACTCTTATTTGAAAACTGGTTATTGCAAAGGCAACGTTTTATCCGTTTTTATGGTTATACCAATAAGTTAGAAACAATATGACGTGAAACTATTGGCACATGAAAAGGATAATAATCATCTTCATGGCATTTGGAATGCTTTCTTGCAATCCAAATAGGCAAATTAAAGAGAGAATAAAAGCAGGAAACTTTATTGGAATAATTAAAAACGGCAACTTTTCCGATAATATTGGCTTTATAATAGAAAAAGACTCTGCCAGTTTCAAGGTTTTCTTTACGAGCTAACAGCAAAATACCATCGAATTCCGTTTCAAGATGTTGAATTGAAAGGAGATTCAATAAATTTTAAGTTGCAAAGTGATTTTTACGCATATTCTTTCAAAAACAAATGATTAGATAATTGCAGTAAACCTCAGGGTTCACTTATAGTTGATACCATAACGGTTCCGTATACATTAGAAAGGGAACTTTTTGATAATCGTAAGGCTCCAAAAAGTGAAGATGTTGGTTTTGTGTCCGGTGGATCAAGTCTTAATGTAACTATTTGGTATCCTGATAACAGTAAAGGGAACCCCTTATAATTGTGACTTCTTCTGGAAACTCAGACCGAAGTGCTTCAGGTGCGGAGGACATATTATTTGCTCAAAGAAGGTTTACCAAATTTCATTATGACAAAAGAGGAGTTGGTAATTCCGATCTTGAATTTAAGAAGCCTATAAGGTGTCCTATTTTTGTCCAATATCCACAAAAGTCACACTAACGATACGGGTTCAGTGATTTGTTTCTAATCTTCGTTAAGTTGAACCCCTATTTCTATATATGTCAATAGTAAAGCATTAACAAAAAGTAGAGCTTATAGCAGTATTCTAGTTGTAATATGGTCATAAACCTAACCTGTTCTTCTTTTTTTGAAATAACTATCGCTTAAGTACCCCTACGTAAATTATGTATATAGGTGCGTATTTTATTTGATTCTACATGGATGTAACTTGCGGCGTGAAAGAATAAAGACTTTTTCACATGCCCAAATCAACGCTTCAATCACTACCGATTGTACTAGTCCTATTTATGTTATGTTCAGCAAGCCTGATCGGACAAACCGTAAATCGACCCCATACCTCTATAGGAGACTTGACCAATAGCGAATGGACTCCTTTGCCCTACGAAGGAGGAGGTCATTCACGTACCCGGGCCACTATGGACGGTTATTTGCCAACATTGGAAGACGGGGCGGTAGCTGTAGAGTTCATCCTTAAAGGAGGCGATGGCGGACGTGCCACTTGGCAAGGTTTGGTGGCGCAGAAAATAGGACAGGGCGGGGAAGGGGGCACCGTACGGTTTACCTTACCCATTACCAGTGAAAATGCAGGGGACCGGCTCCATTTTTTTATAGGATCTCGTGGAGAATCCGATGCTCATGATGTTGCCGCCAGCGGTGGCGGTGGCGGGGCTACGGCAATAACTCCACATGTACAACCTACAAATCCAATAGCGGTTGCTGCCGGTGGCGGAGGGGGAGCTGCCATTGAAGCCGTGGTTTCCCATGGGTATGGTGGTGGGATTGCCAGAGATGGAAAAGATTCTTGTGGAGAAAATGGGAGGGCAGTTATCCCCCCTACTGATTGGGGAACAGGTGGAGGTCCTACATCAGGTTACTATGGGGAGGAAGCAGGACAGAGATTCTTTGTATTTTCAGGTGGAGGAGGAAGACTAAAGGAAAGGCCAGTAAGTAGTGAATATGACATTTTTAAAGAAGATATTGTAGGGAAATCACCATATAGAGGAGGTGCAGGAGGATATCATCCACCTACTGAATTATATAGCGGAGATTGTTCGGGAGGGTTATTTGATCCTACATGTAAAAAAACAGTAATTAGGGATGTCAATCGAGGTGGTGCGGGCTGGGCCGGTGGTGGGGCCGGTTCGATATTTTATCCACGTAATGAATTTGCAGAATGTTCAAATCAGTTTCTGGGTAAAGGAGCGGCAGGCGGCGGCGGCGGCGGTTATTATGGTGGTGGTGGTGGCGATTTGGAGCGTGGCGGCGGCGGCGGAGAGTCATTTACTTTCACGGATGCCATTAATGTGGTAAGAACAGAAGGAGGAACGACTAGTAATCCTGTTACCGGTTATATCCGATACAGGGTCATTTACGATGAACAGCCTCCTGTGGCGGTTTGCAAGGATATTACAGTGTCTCTTGATCCTGAGAATCCTTTATTTGCAGATGGTTCTGTCACCATAACTGCGGCTGATATAGATGCAGGGTCCACGGATAATATTTCCATAGCTTCTATGTCCCTATCACAAACCACCTTTACCTGTGATGATGTTGGTACCGTCCCAGTTACCTTAACGGTTCTTGATGTAAGGGGCAATGAGGCTACCTGTACGGCCAATGTAACCGTAGTGGACAATACCCCTCCCTTTATGCTTTCGATGACCAATTTTATTGAAATGGGACATAATACTTCTGTGGAACTAACACCACAAGGCCCTTTCGATATTTCGGATAATTGTGGAAGCTATACCGCTGTAGCCAGCACGCGTACCGCAACCTGTGCCGATATTGGTACCAATGTTTCGGTTCCCATTGAGGTAACCGACCAATATGGGAATACGGCTACCTATAATTACATTTATCAAATCAGTAAGGATACGCCTCCTATCGTGAACACGAAACCCGTTACCATTTATCTAGGTGCCAATGGGGGCGCAACCCTAACACCTGAAGATATAGACGATAACAGTATAGATGCCAATGGCTGTTACACCACATTTACCAGAACATTGAGCAAAACCAATTTTACCTGTGCCGATGCCGGAACGCATACGGTTACCTTAACGGTCAATGACGGTTATAATTCGGCTTCGGCCACAGCCACGGTTACTGTGGTAGATTCCTATGATCGTAGTTCAGGTATCATTTATGTGGATGAACAGGCCGCGGGGGCAAACAATGGAACCTCGTGGAACGATGCATACACCGATTTACAGGATGCACTTGCCCTCTCCGACAATTGTGGATTGACGGCAATATGGGTGTCCCAAGGCACCTATAAACCGGGAACGTCCGAATACGATTCCTTTGTCATTCCAGAAGGGGTTACCCTTTTGGGAGGTTTTACCGGAAATGAGACTTCCTCCGGTCAACGGAATTGGAACATAGCGCCCACCATACTAAGTGGTGATATCAATGGGAATGCAGTGCCAGATACCGGGGACAGTCATACCATTATGAGCGTGTTACAACCTAATGTGACTATAGATGGAGTCATTGTCCAGTATTCCTATGCGGACGATCCTTCGGACAATAGTCAAGTGGCCATTGGCCGAACAGGTGGGGGACTTTATATCAACCAAAGCACCAGCTTTACCCTAAGCAACACCGTTTTGCATGATAATGTTGCCTTTAGTGATGGTAGCAATGGTGTGGGAGGTGCTTTGATCAGTTTTACCGGGGACACCAAATTGATAAATTGCTTGCTCTATAATAATAATGCGACCACTGCCGGAGGTGCTGTATCCTGTGAATCCGGTGAAGTTGAAATTATAAATTCCACCTTGGACAATAACACTTCGACCATGGGGGGAGGTATCCATTTAAGCGATGGGGCCTTGTTGGTCGCGAACTCCATACTTTCCAATAATACCGGTGCCAATGGCCATATCAACATGGTTGGTGGCTTTGGACGGATGTATAATTCATTGATCTATAATGGAGATGTTTCGGGCGGTGTGACGCAGGCCCGTAATTTGACTTCAGCCCCTGAATTTGAAGATACAACCCAATATGATTTTAGGTTAAAAGCTAGTAGTCCTGGTGTAAATACGGGGAGAAATAATTTTGTGGTATCGTTAGGAGCACCGGAATCTGCAGTCGATTTGGCCGGAAATGAGCGTATTTATGATTATGCCAATGGCGGCACAGTGGATATGGGCGCCTATGAGTTACAAGACATGGCTCCCGTGGCCATTTGTCAGGATATCACAGCTACTCTCGATTCAAACGGTAGGGTAATTATAAGTCCAGCGGAAATCAATAATGGCTCTTATGATCAGGATAGTGAAATAACACTTGCCCTTGATGTTACTGAATTTGATTGTTCAAACTTAGGAATCAATCAAGTGGTATTGACCGTAACCGCCGATAATGGGGTCAGTTCGCAATGCATCGCCACGGTCACCGTGGTGGATACCATGGCTCCAATGCCCACCTCGGCAAGCCTTCCAGACATTGTCGCTGAATGTGGGGTGAGTGAACTGTCACCGCCTTCTGTAATGGATAATTGCAGCGCCACGGTCATTATTTCCCATGATGCTATATTGCCTATGACCCAACAGGGAACCAAGGTAGTGACCTGGACCTACGAAGATGAAAATGGCAATACAAGTTTTCAGACCCAAAATGTGATTATTGAGGACACCACCCCTCCAGAATTGATTTCAGAAATGGATTTGGACCTTACCGTGTATTGTAATGAAGTCCCTGAAATCCCCAATCTGCATTTTGAAGATAATTGTGATTTGGAAGTTCAAGTTGAGTATGGCCAAAACGAGACTGTTTCAGGTGAAGGATACCAGATAGAACGTTACTGGACAGCCACTGATTCCAAGGGCAATGAAACACACATTGAACAAAACATCACGGTACAGCCAACACAGATAAGTGTTGATGAAAACATTTCGGTATGCACTACGGAAACCACATTGGACCTTAACGAAAAAATCGAAGGTGAAGCAGGGAATGGAATCTGGGAATCCCAAAGTAATGGGGTTGGTTTAAACGGCTCGGTAATCGATCCATCGGTCATGGGTATGGGAACTTACATTTTCACGTACACGGAGCAAGCCGGAATGTGTGCCAATCAGGTTGTTGTTGAAATAAGCGTAAAAGATGATTGTGACATGGATGGGGAGTTACGAATAGAGGTCTCCAAGGTGCTTACCCCAAATGAGGATGGACATAACGATTATTTCGTTGTTGGAAGCTCCGATACCGATACCTATGGAAAAAAAATATCACTATTGGTTTTTGATCGTTGGGGCCAGCAAGTTTACAAATCAGATGATTATAAAAACGATTGGAGTGCCACACAAGGCAGTAACCCATTGTCCTCGGGAACTTATTTCTATGTGATACAGGTTTTGGATGCCGAAATCGAACCGATCAAGGGCAGTATCTACATTGGAACAAAATAGGATTAGGATGAAGAAGTATGTCATTTGGATTATGGTAGGAGTTTTGTACCAAGGGATTGCTTTTGCGCAACAGGCCCCACAGTTTACACAGTACCTGTACAATCCAGTCAGTATTAACCCCGCATTTGCAGGAAGTACACGGAGCTTTTCGGCGATTTTGATGCATCGTTCCCAATGGACTGGTTTTGATGGTGCCCCATCGACACAAATATTTTCGGTACATACGCCTTTACGGAATCAGAAGGTAGGGTTGGGCCTTTCCCTTGTAAGCGATGGTTTGGGCGAAGAGAAATTTGATTATTTCTATGGAGATTTCTCCTATACGTTACAAGTAAGTAGAACCACTCGTCTGGCCTTTGGGATAAAGGCAGGTTTTACCCATTATTCCTTGAATCCTGGACTTTTGAATAACCCCGATGTGCAAGTGGATCCCTTTTTCAATTCATATTCGGATAGTTGGTCCCCAAATATTGGGGTGGGAAGTTTTCTGTATGGAAAACAGTGGTATATGGCATTATCGGTACCGCAACTGTTCAATGTTGATTATATAGCAAATACTGATACATCCCATAGAATTGCGAAAAGCACCAATTTATATTTCACGGCCGGATATGGTTTGGCTCTTTCTCCATCCATCGAATTGCAGCCAACAACTATGTTTATAGTGACCAATAGCTCCCTGGTTTCCATTGATTTTGGAGCCAATGTTACATTTTATGACCGATTCATGTTAGGAGCCAACTATCGTTTTAACAGTTATGATGCAGTAGGTGGTTTGGGAAGTCTTAGGATAGGGGAAAAGCTGAGGTTGGGGTATGCCTATGAAATTCCAGTATCGGGGATTCGGCCACATACGGGAGGTACACATGAGTTCTTTTTAAGATATGATTTTATTTCCAACATTTATTGAGACCAAGGACGATTCATCATAGATATTGAAAATGTGGGGTATACTGGAATGTGTAAAGCGAGATATTCGTATATCTCCCTAAAAAAATACGTAATAATGGTATTTTTATGGCTGTGAATAAATCTCCCATACCCATACTGATATTGGTTTTTTGTTTGGTTGTTGGAACAGGTCGTTCCCAAACCTCCAAGGACCATAGTGAGATAATAGGTGATCTGGATTCAATCCCAGCATTTGAAGAAAAAGTAGTTTATTTAAACGGTTTGCTTAAGGAGGGGAGATCGAATAACAATTGGGTGGCCAACGATTTTCTTCGGTATCGGGATTCGTTATTGGTCCAAGAGCAATGGAAAAAAGCCCTGTTGTTCACCAATACCTTGGGCATGTATTACATCTACGAATCCATCAACCATAAAAAGGCTTATGGCATATTGAAGGAGTATCAGCCTTATCTCCATTACAATAGCGATGAAAAGCAGATAGCTTTCTTTTACATCACCTATGCAGAGGCGGCGACCTTTATGCAGTTTTACAAAGAATCCTTGGAAATATTGGATAAGGGAATTGTATTTATGGAAAAGCATAAGGATTCCTCGTTATATGAATTTGGTTATGCCTATTTAAAAGCCGGTGAGAATAGTGATAAGGTTAACGAGATCTCCCAGAGTGTGGGCTATTTTGAAAAGGCCAAGAAGATATTTTCCCATAAAAGGGATACATTGATGTATTTATGGGCGCAGAACGGTTTGGCACAGCTTTATGGTAAAAATGGGTTATATGATAGAGCACAGAAGGCCCGCCAGGAGGTTTTTGAAAAGGGCATTGAGATAAAGGAGTATCAGGTGGTTACTATGGCGCGTTTGGCCGCCTGCAATGAGGCCGATCGCCAAAATAATCTTGCCGAAGAAATTCATCAAATCCGAATGGCACTTAAAGAGAAGGGGCATAAATCCGATGTACAGGGGATTGTTGATATTTTAACCCTTTCTTATGCAGTTTCCATTTATGCCAAAAACGGGATTAGGGATACATCGAACCTTTATAAAAAGGAATTGATGACCAAGATAGGTCCCCATATCAACAATCCTTTCTTGGGGACGTATTATCAGTTGGCTTTGAGTCAGAATGCGTTGGTCAATAACCAATTGGTTCAAGCAGAAAGGTATGCCCAAAAAGCCCTTGATGGGGTTAAAGGCTCTTTTGAGGCCGAAAATATTATGCGCTCAGAGTTTTTGTTGGCAAATATTTATGAACGGATGAACAATTTGGAGGAGTCAATCCAACATTATAAAAAATATACACAGATGAAAGATTCCGTAAATAATGTGACCTCTAGGCGGAAATTTGCCTTTATGCAGGCCGAACTTGAAACGGAAAAGAAAGACATGGAAATTGCAAAACAAAGGCAAGACATTAAGATATTGGACGCCCAAAACAAGGAAAAGACCTATTGGTTGGTCTTTGGAAGTGTACTACTTGTTGGTGGGTCGGGTTTTTTATGGTTATACAGGAACAGGCGGTTTGCCCAAAAAGAACAAGAACTTACCGAAAAATATTCCCACGACCTGTTAAGGCAGCAAGAAAAGGAAAGGGAATACATTGCCCGCGAATTGCACGATGGTGTTGGGCAGCAACTTACCATATTGTCAAAAAAAGCCAGGGATGCCAATCAAACAGAATTGTTGCAACTTTCCCAAGATACCCTTGAGGAAGTAAGACAGGTGGGGAAAGGTCTTCTTCCTCTTGCATTGGTCAGTTTGGGAATTACAGGTGCCATTCAGCAGTTGATCTATACCTTTGATGAGAAATATGATATTATTTTCACCTTGGAAATGGACTCCATAGAGGATTGCTTTTCCAAGGAGCAAAATGTAAACCTCTATCGTTTTGTACAAGAGGCAATGACCAATTTGGTAAAACATTCACAGGCTACTGAAGTGTTGATTGAGATTGTAAGGGAATCCAATAGTGTGAAACTGTTGATCGAGGACAATGGAAAAGGTTTCAACCATGAAGAAAAATACAAGGGTCAAGGTCTAGGACTCAAAACAATGGGGCAAAGAATCCGGATGATGGGCGGAAGGGTTGAAATCCGGACCGCCAACAACAGAGGTACATCCATTAACGCAAATATTCCTATTATAAATGCATAATTCCCATACTTTATTGATCGCTGATGATCATCCACTGTTATTAAAGGGTCTGGTAGATGAACTTGAATCCAAAGGATACAATGTGATTTCCCACGCAACCAATGGTTTGGAGGCTTTGGAGGCACTGGCGGCCCAGCAACCCGATATCGCCATTTTGGATATTCAAATGCCCATGCTCTCCGGGATAGAAGTTATTGCAAAGGCGAGGGAGATAGGTTGTGAGACCCGTTTTATCCTACTCACCTCGCACAAGGAGGAGGGTCTTGTGTATAGGGCCAAACAATTGGGAATTAGTGGCTATTTGATGAAGGAGGAACCTTTTTCGGAAATCCAGAAATGCATTCAAATGGTCAGTGTGGGAAGTACATATTTTAGCAAGAGCTTTAAACAGGTGGTTGAAACGACAATCAATCCGCAGCTCCAAAAACTAAAGCTATTGTCCTCCTCAGAGCGTACAATTCTTCGGATGATGGCACAGTCCAAAACTTCCAAGGAAATTGCCGGGGAGCTGTTGATTTCTTTACGGACTGTCCAGAAACATAGGAGCAATATGATTCAAAAGTTGGAACTGGGGAGTGATGGGGATCAATGGGCTTCATGGATCTCGAAGTACAAGGATTTAATATTGTCCCTATAACCTGGGTTTTATCTGACACAAGTACGTACCCCTACGTAAAAATTGTAGTTGGGTACGTATTTTTATTGAGGTCTTGGCGATTTAACTTGTGATTCCGAAAAACAAAGGTGCAATCAATGCTCGAATCACAATTTCAAACCGTATATATGGCGTTTTGGTTACTTGCTCCAAGCATATTTGGGCCAAGCCTGTCCATGACCGGTTTTCACGGAAACTTTAAAGTACAGAACCATCATGGACATTCTTTTTTTTCCAAGAAAAAGGAAGGCCTGGCTGGTACGATTGCTCAATCACTACTTTTTATTACCGGTTTTCCGGCTGGTCAGGAAAAAAAACCAAGAATGGATTCCTATGGTGATAAACATCCAACAGCGTATTTGAATATAAATTATTTAAAAACTTTTAACCCTATTTCAACTTATGGTCGTCTTACTAATGTTATGAATGCAAACCAGCATAATATTATTCTGAGATCATCAGGCATCGTAACTGTTTACTCATTGATTGAGTTGTTTTAGTTAGTTTGGAATAGGGCAGTCTTTGATTGCCCTTTTTTTGTGCCATGAACAGTTATGGACACTCGTGTATTGCGATCATCCACAAAGAGTTATGAATTCAATGGAGTTATGATTCTTGCGCATTCAAATAGAACGAACAAAACCAAGGGCCTCTACTGGAAAAATTACAATATAAGGTCAAAATAACCTCTTAAAACTGAAAGCCAATAAAACATACCGTCTAACACCCAAGGAATACAAAATTCTTTTTGATACCCACCACGTTGCACTTTGCTTGTTTTGCAATCGTTATTTGAACGACCTTGAAATGGCAAAGGATGTTGTGCAGGAAATCTTCATCAAAGTCTGGAACCAAAAAACGGTTTTTAAAAACCAGGATACGGTTAAGTCCTATTTGTACACGGCAGTAAAGAATAGGTCCTTGGATGTATTGAAGAGCACGCGGTATAAATCGAAATGCGATTTATCGGAGGAGGCAATACAAAGTATGGAGACCGATTCCTTTTTTTCGAGTGAGCTTGTTTTGCAGGAAACCGCACGCTTGGTGGATCATGCGGTAAATACCTTGCCCTTAAGATGTAAGAAAATCATAAAACTGAGTTTGTTGGGCTATAAAAATGGTGAGATAGCCAACGAATTAAAAATAACCCTGAACACGGTAAAAGCACAGAAAAGAATAGCCTATCGTAAGCTCCGTTTCCAACTTCGGGAGCACATTGCACTAGTGGCCCACATTTTTTTGCCATAAAAATGGAAAACTTTTAACCCCATGGGCAACTTCCATCGTCTTTAAATAAAAGGACAGCAACAATTATAATATGTTAAGAGATTTCAGCAAACTAATGGAATTGGCCAAAAGACTGGCCAGGACAATCCTACTACGCGAAAGGATTGAAGAGGTGGATACCTCAAAGGAGCTGAATCAAGACGAGCGTGATTATATAATGCAAAAATTGGCAGAACCCAGCCATTGGCTTGAAAGAAGTCGCTTGAAAAAGGATGTGGATGAAACACATGCCATGGAATGGGAAAGATTAAAGACTAACACAATAAAGGACTCCAAGCTTAGGTATTTGAATACTGTACTCAAGATTGCGGCAGTTTTTATCGGAGTTGTTGGATGCACCTATTTTTTTCTCTTTCGAAATTTCACCAATGATGCGGACCAACCATTGATCAAGCAAGAAGCCATTACCCTGGAGCTTGAAAATGGTTCTGTTGAAAAACTGGCAAAATCAGACCATAAACAGTTTAAGAACAGTCAAGGGGTAATAGTGGGACTGCAAAAGGCAGGTCAACTTGATTATACATCGGATGGTGAATCGTCCGATGGTTTGGATGATGTGGGTAAATCGCTGGAATATCATAAACTGACCGTTCCCTATGGTAAAACATTTCAGCTTGTTCTGTCTGATGGGACCAAGGCACACTTGAATGCCGGGACCTCCTTGAAGTATCCCGTTCGGTTTGTCAAAGGCAAAACTAGGGAAGTTTTCATGGAAGGTGAGGCTTTTTTTGATGTCCATAAAAACAAGGAGCAACCCTTTATAGTCAATGCGGATGATTTGGGAGTTAAGGTCTTGGGGACTCGGTTTGTTGTTTCTTCCTATCCTGAAGATGCATTTATAAATACGATTTTACTCGAAGGCTCGGTTGGGCTATACAAAAGTTCTCAGAAAAAAGATAGGCAAGAGTATACGATGTTGGAGCCGGGGTTTATGGGGGCATGGAGCAAGGAGCAAGGGGATATTTCTGTCAAAGAAGTCGATACGGGTATCTATACCGCATGGACAAAGGGGAGGATGGTGTTCAGTCACATGAAGTTCAAGGACATCATCAAAAAATTGGCACGATGCTACAATGTATCAATAACAAACAGCAATACCCAACTAGGGGAAGAAACCTTCACGGCAACATTTGATGTCAAAATCGAATCCATGGAGGATATATTGGAGTCTTTTAAAAGAAATTATGGCTTCGAGTACGAAGTAGAAAACAATCAAATCAAGATTTACTAACACAAAAGAAACCTAAGCGCCTATGAAGTGAATACTGGAATATAAATAACCGTCACTCTGAAGAAAAAATCGGAAAATGCGGACACATTCCCCGATTGGATAAAAGAGTGATTTAAACCAAATGTTAAATCATCTTAATACAGAACAAAGATATGAAAATCCTTTCGATGTTGAGGGGCATGCCCCCCTTATACTTGAAGTTAGACCTTAAAATGAAACTAGCAGTCTATCTTTTTATCATTTCCCTTTTTCAGGTTCAGGCAAATTCATATGCCCAGAACACCAAGATCACTTTGCATCTAGAGAATGTCAGTGTTGAAAAAGTATTAAGGGAAATAGAGTCCAATACACAGTTCAAGTTTTTGTACAACGTTAACGAAATTGAATATGCCAAAAAAGTCTCCATCAATGTGAAAAATAAACGTATCTCCAAAGTCTTGGAAGAATTGTTCTTAAAAACCCCTATAACCTATGAGGTTTTCAAGAAACAAATCATACTCAAGCGTTCTTTTTCCAAAGGAGATGGGGCCAAGCCCCAAAAAAATGCAAGTACCAATGAGTACCAACAAATGGTTTCGGGGTCTGTTAAGGACATTGACGGGAATCCACTGCCCGGGGTCAATGTTTTGGTGGATGGGACAACTACCGGAACCCAGACCGACTTTGATGGGGAGTATTCCATAGAAGCGGAAAAAGGAGCTGTCCTTGTATTTTCCTACATGGGGATGATCACACAGCGCGTTGAAGTTACCACCGATGTAATTACAGTGACCATGGAAGAAAATACCAGTAAACTGGATGAAGTGGTTGTTGTGGGTTACGGGGTACAAAAGAAGGAAAACCTGACGGGAGCCGTTGGGGAGACCTCTAGTGTAGTCCTTGAAAATAGGGCTGTCCAAAATGCTGGTCAAGCTTTACAGGGTACCGTGGCGAATCTCACCGTAACGACCAACCCGGGTTCCCCTGGAAGAATCGGCCAAGGTTCTGCCTTTCAAATTCGGGGACTTGGTGATATCAATGGTGGAGCGGCACCGTTGGTTCTCATAGATGGTGTGCAAGGTGATCTGAACCTGTTAAATCCGGTTGATATTGAAAGTATCTCGGTATTGAAAGATGCAGCTTCAGCTGCAATTTATGGGGCCCGTGCAACTTTTGGGGTCATTTTGGTGACCACAAAAAAAGGTTCCAGAAAGAAAACCAAAGTGAGCATCAACAGCTCCGTGTCGAACAATGCCCAGACTATTTTTCCTAAAACAGTGAATTCCTTGCTTCATGCAGAAACCATGAACGCAGCTGCTGCCAACTCAGGAATGAACCCCATTTTTGGTCCAGATCAAATGGATAGGATTCGACAATATCTTTCCGATCCAGGAAGTATTCCAACCACGGTTCCCGAGCCTGGAGACCCTTCACGTTGGAGTTATGCATTGGGAAATGCCAACGTAGATTATTTTGATGCGTACTACAGCGATTCCATGGTTAGCCAAAAGCACGATTTTGCGGTAAGTGGAGGAGGGGACAATACGGATTATCGTATCTCCCTTGGCTATTTGGACCAAGATGGAATTTTTGAGATGGGCCAAGATAACTACAAGCGGTACAATCTTTTGGCCAATATCAATACGGATTTGAACGAGAAGCTCAAGTTTAAGTTCCAGACCTTATATAACAGAGGCTTTACCAATGAACCTTATGATTATTCGGCGCAAACAGGGGATTTGTTCCATATTGCGTACACTAGACCGCCGCATTGGCCGTTGTACGACCCTAACGGATATCCTTTATGGACTTCTGAAATCCAATACTTTGAAGGCTCAAGACGTAAGACCAGGGAAGATGAATTAAAATTGATGGGAACTGTGGAGTTTGAGCCCGTAAAAGGCTGGAAAACCACTGCGAGGTACTCGTATTCCAAATTAATGACCGAAGTCAACGCCCATCAGGCAGTTTTACAGGCCCACGACACAGATGGGAACCCGTACGATATTCAATCCGTAAATTCTGTCAGTAAAACGAATGCATCCAGGGATTATGAAAGTTTAGAGTTGTTTTCTTCCTACGATAAAACAATCGGTGGGCATTATTTTAACATTCTACTTGGAGGCCAGCGAGAAGATTACACCCGTAACGCCATATCGGGTTATGTTCCCAATTTGGTTACCGATGCCATACCGTCTTTGAATACGGGAACGGGTATTAGACAAACCTCCGATTCCATAGATGAGTGGGTCAATATTGGTTTTTTTGGTCGGGTAAACTACAATTATAAGGGAAGGTATTTGTTTGAGGCAAATGCCAGATATGATGGAACCTCAAAATTTCCTGTGGGAAATCAATGGGGCTTTTTCCCATCGGTATCCGCAGGTTGGAATATAGCCAAGGAGAACTTTTTCAAGGTTGAGGAAATCAACTCCCTTAAGCTAAGAGCCTCTTATGGGGAGCTCGGGAATCAGCAGATTTCAAATTACCTTTTTTATGCCCAAGTGCCTATACGCACCAACTTGGGTTACATTATAGATGGGGAACGCCCAAACTATATCTCAGCGCCGGGATTGGTAAGCAATAATTTGACATGGGCAACCGCCAACACACTGGATTTTGGTTTGGATGTAACCATGTTGAAGAATCGTTTGAGCTTAAGCTTCGACTGGTTTGAAAGAAAGACTTTGGATATGGTCGGTCCCGCAGAGGCTCTACCTTCCATTTTGGGAGTGGGTGTCCCGGTAACCAACAATGCCGATATGGAGACCAAAGGGTTTGAGTTGACCTTGGGTTGGAGTGATGTGATCAACGAGGACTTTAATTATTCGTTTCAATTCAATTTGTCGGATAACTTTTCCAAGGTTACCAGATACAATAGCTCAACCAATAATATTTGGGGCTATTACCCAGGTAAGGAAATTGGCGAAATATGGGGATATACCACTGCAGGAATTATCCAAAACGATGAACAATTGAACAATATGGCCGACCAGACCACATACATCTATGGTGGAAACTGGAATCTTGGAGATATTGAATATACCGATTTGAACGGGGATGGTGTGATTTCGCAAGGAGAGAATACAATTGAAGATCCAGGGGATTTAAGAAGAATAGGAAATACCACACCACGGTACGCCTTTGGATTTACCTCTCGATTTGAATGGAAAGGATTCGATTTCAATATGTTTTGGCAAGGTATTGCCAAAAGAGAGGTTTGGCTAGGCGATATTCCATTTTTTGGACTTACAGGCTCGTGGACACAGCAAGTGTTCGAAACCACAATGGATTATTGGACCCCTGAAAACACGGATGCCTATTTTGCAAGACCATATGCAACCGGCGAAATCAGTAAAAATCAACAACGACAAACAAGGTTTTTACAAGATGCTTCGTATGTACGGTTGAAGAATCTTCAATTGGGCTACTCCCTACCCAATACTATTCTGGACCCTGTAGGACTTAATAGACTTAGGGTATACGTAAGTGGAGAAAACTTACTGACCTTTTCTCCCATTGATGAGAATTTTGACCCGGAAAGACTTCATGGAAATTATGGTCCGGGTAAATCATACCCCTTGTTTAGAACAATTACCATGGGTGTAAATATTGAATTTTAAAATTGGACAAGATCATGAAAAAACATACACTAGTCACAATGATGGCCGTACTACTTGTTGCGATGCTATCATGCGAAGATGAATTGACCACGATCCCAAAGGACACTATTACCGATCAAGGTATTACATTCTCGGCCAATGAGATGGAAATGTATGCCAATCAGTTTTACACCTCGTTGCCAGGAACCATGGCTGCGTGGGCATGGGAATCCGATGCCGCTTCGGATAATGACGTTCCAGCATCATTTACCTCATATCCATTGGCATTTGGCACCCAGACCATTCCGGCTTCTGGCGGAGGTTGGGGATGGGGCAATATCCGCAATGTCAATTTTTTCTTGGATAATATCTCCGTATCCGAAGCGCCACAATCTGCTCAAGACAAGTACCTTGGGGAAATTCTTTTTTTTAAAGCCTTCTTTTATTTTGATTTGATGAAAAGGTTTGGGGATTTACCTTGGTTGTCCACTACCTTGGATGTGGATTCCCCTGAACTTTTCGAAGGGCGTTTGTCCCGATCGGTGGTTGCCGATTCCATACTTTCCGTGTTGGATCGTTCCATTGATAAGCTCCCATCAAAATCACAGACCCAGGAAGGACGTATCCATAGGGATGTTGCACTTCTCTTTAAGGCAAGGGTTGCTCTTTATGAAGGTACTTGGGAGAAATATCATGCAGGAACCCCTTTTGAAGGCGATGGTAGGGATGTAAATAGGTTTTTTACCCAAGCTAGGGATGCTGCCGAAGAAGTCATGGAGGGCGGATATACGCTTTACAATGATTTTTCGCACCCGGAGATCCCAGATGGCTTTAGTTATTGGAGGTTGTTCTCAACACCGAGTTCAGAGATTTCAAGCATATCTGAAGTGTTATTGGCAAGGGAGTACAGTGCCGATTTGGATCTGATATATTGGGGGCAACAGATCAGAACGTCCGGAGGACCAAATGGACATGGAATTTCAAAATCCTTGGTAGACGCATATCTGTGTGATGATGGATTGCCCATTGGCATAAGTCCACAATATATAGGTGATGAAACATTGGAAGAGGTTACCACCAATAGAGATCCGCGGATGAAAATGACCATCTCCACTCCGGGAATGCCAATCAAGATATCCAATGGTATCGTGGATGCATACCAACTACCTTTTTTAACGTTGAATCCATGGCCCAATACTACCGGGTATCAAATTTACAAGTGGCTCAGTCCATTTATAGCAACAGAAGATGCTTCAGGTAACAATACGTCCAATGCGGTTCCTTTGTTCAGATATGCAGAGGCATTGCTCATAGCTGCAGAGGCACATGAAGAGTTGGGAACCTGTACTCAGGAAGTGTTGGATAGGACCATCAACTTACTGAGGGACAGGGCAGGAGTTCCCCACTTGGATGAGACTGTTGGGTTTTCCGATCCCAATTGGAATTTTCCCGGGCTAACACCCTTAATGAATGAAATCAGAAGGGAAAGAAGAGTGGAGTTGGCTTTTGAAGGATTCAGGAGGGATGACCTGTATCGCTGGGCGGCTACCGATTTGATCCGCGCACCCCGACTTGGATCTAAACTGGAACAATGGAGAGATCGACCTTTTGAGCCTGCCTATGACGTAGACGAAGTATCCACGCGGATAGAAAATATTGATGGCTATATTTCTCCTCTGCTACAAACCTTTGGCGAAGGGGAGGTAGGCTTTGATCCCTCAAAAAACTACTTGGCACCATTGCCTGTGGATCAGCTAACCTTGAATCCAAACCTGGGACAAAACCCGGGATACTAATCATTGCATTTATAAGAAGTGGTTTAGTTGCGGTCTTCCAATTTTACGGAAGGCCGTACACTAAATCATGAATCATATTCTGGTTATATTAGTCTAATGGGCTTCCCAGCGATCCACCGTTTACCCCTTACAACATTCAGTATCCTTAAAAAGAAACCTCTTCAAATGAAATCAGTTCTAAAAATATTAATGTTCCTTGGGCCTATGGCAATCATCTATTTACTATTGGTATGGTATACAGCTCCTCAGAAAATGCACGTGTACTGTGAGGAGAGCAATGATCTGTACAAGGTGATCCAAAGGTTGGAAGATATGGATGTAGTACGTTATGATAACTTGGATGATTTATTGGACGGTATCGATGAGGGAGAGTCGGCACTTATTTTGGCAGACAAGTACCCAAATGAACGACTGAAGGTACCTGTCAATTTTTTCTCTTTATTAAAAGAGAAGGAAAGCAGGTTTTATATAGAGTTTACGGATAAACTTCCCGGGGTAAAGACCCAGACGGAAAATAAAATGCCAAAGTATGAACGTGCCGTGATAAATTCCTCGTTTTTTGGAAAAATGCTGGACAGCTTGGACATTTTGTCCATTAATGGACTCACATATGTTCCAACCGAAGTTTCCAATGCCCATATTGTGGCAGCAAGGGTGGCGGGTCTGGATAGCGCTATTTATGGCGTTCCGAAAGAAAACAACCCTTTATTGTTCCAATTGAACGACTATGATGGATTGGTGTCCACCACTGGGTTAAGTAACTTTATCAAAGGAAGGTACGCCCCGCAAGTTGAATGGCAGGGGATATGGAAAGGGATTTTTCAATTTTTATTGGACGATGGTACTGCAATTGAAAAATTGGACTGGAATCCCAAAATACAGACCAATTATACGCGCAACGAACAATTACCTCCCAATTATCAGAAAAAAAGCGTTGAGAAGGGTATTGAATGGTTTAGAAATGCCAAAATGCTTGTACCAGAAAAGTATACTGGTATTTTAAAAAATACCTACAATGAGGAAATAAAGACTGAATTCATTAATTGGAGTGATACCATTTCTAACGGGGATGGCAGTAATGGGGTGTTTGAATGTATTTTTTCAAGAATTGATGAAAAAGGAAATCAACCCATCGGGGTGGTACTCCGGGGTGATTGCACAGGTGAGGTGGCTGGTGCTTTTGCGGCATCGGGAAAGTTACTTGGTAGGGAAGAGAACTACGAAATAGCCAATAACCTTTTGGAGTTTTACTTGAAAGAGTCATCTGCACTGAAAGGGGAGTATGGCAATCCAACCCATGGAGCCTATGGACTTGTACCTTGGGGCGTTTCCAGTTATGCGTGGTACAAGGCAAATTATGGGGATGACAATGCCCGTCTCTTTCTTGGCGCTATTATCACTGCGGCAATTACCGGAAATACGGAACAGGATGATACATTGATGCGTATGTTGCTCGCATTGCACCGGACCACGGGAAAAAATGGTTTTAGGGGTGATAGGATAGATTTACCACAATTACAGGAAAACGGCTGGCAACATTACTATGAGGGTAAGGTTATGAACCTTTCTCCACATATGGAAGCATATCTATGGGCCTGTTTCCTTTGGGCCTATGACAAAACTGGGGATCCTATTTTCCTGGAGCGCACTAAAATGGCAATAAAAACTACCATGGAAGGCTATCCCAATAAATGGAAATGGATGAACGGACTGGCACAGGAAAAAGCCAGGATCCTATTGCCTCTTGCCTGGTTGGTGCGTGTGGAAAACACAGATGAAAATAGAAAAATGTTCTATACCGCCTTGGATGGATTATTGGAGCTTCAAGACGATAGCGGTGCCATAAGGGAAGAATTGGGAAGCATTGAAAAAGGTGTTTTTCCACCTTCAAAGAGTAATGCTGATTATGGATTGCACGAGGCTTCTTTGATTGCAAAGAACGGCGACCCTGTCAGTGACCTACTGTACACCACCAATTTTGCCTTGGTTGGATTGCATGAAGCTTGGTACACGCTCAAGGACCCCCGTATCAAGAAATCAGTAGATCAACTATCCGAGTTTCTCTGTCGTATACAGGTCAAATCACCGGAACATCCAGAGCTTCATGGAGGGTGGATGAGGGCCTTCGACTTTGAAAGGTTCGAACATTGGGGGTCCAATGCTGATGCCGGTTGGGGAGCATGGGCCATAGAAAGTGGTTGGACACAAGGATGGATCACAACCATATTGTCACTGCGAGAACTTGACACTTCCATTTGGGACCTGACCAAGAATTCCGAAATAAACAATCATTATGATGCATTGAAGAAAGAAATGCTTCCAACTGGGAAAAAACAATAAGATATAGCAATCAGATAAAATAAGAATGAACTTGAAAGAAGAAATGAAAAACAGAAGGGGGTTTGTCAAAAAATCCTTGATAGCGGCTACAGGCATCAGTATTATACCAAGACATGTTTTGGGAGGTCCAAATTTTATTCCTCCCAGCGATCAACTTACCAAAGCGGTGATCGGTGTAGGCGGCATGGGACAAGGCCATTTAACTTATGAGGGAACCAAATTGTTGGCAATTTGTGATGCCGATGCAAAACACTTGGCAGATACCCTCAAGAAAGTCAGCGGCGATGTTAAGGGATACCGCGATTTTAGGGAAGTACTGGACAGACCGGACATTGATATAGTCCATATTGCCACCCCTCCCCACTGGCATGGGCTCATGTCCATTATGGCGGCAGAGGCCGGTAAGGATGTCTGGTGTGAAAAACCGATGACCAGGACCATTGGAGAGGGCAAGCGTGTTGTTGAAGCCATGAAGGTGCATGGGAAAATGTTTAGGCTGAATACTTGGTTTCGCTTCAAGAGTAACTTCTATGGGATGGGGACGCCCGTTAAAAAACTTAAAAAAGTGGTCGACAGTGGTGTGTTGGGATGGCCGTTAAAAGTAACCATAAGTGGCATTACCGGGTTTAATTGGAAGTTCTACTGGGTAGGAAAGGAGAATTTGACTCCTCAGCCCGTACCCGGGCATTTGGATTACAATATGTGGTTGGGACCAGCTCCCGAAAAACCTTATAATCCACATAGGGTCCATTCCACTTTTAGAGGGTATTGGGATTACGATGGAGGCGGATTGGGTGATATGGGGCAACATTATATCGATCCCGTTCAATACTTTTTGGGCAAGGACCATACCAGTCCTGTTAAGGTTGAGGTGGATGCTCCACAACAACATTATGATGCCATTGGGACTTGGAGAAGAATAATCTACACCTATGCCGATGGCTGTCAAATTATATTGGATGGTGAAAATCGTGATAAGAACGCTGCCTATATAGAGGGTCCCGATGGCAAAATATTCAATGGATTCAAATCAACTGTTCCCAATATTGAAGGCTTGATCAATACCTTTCCCGATCCAGAGGAACAAATCACCTCATTTTCGGAGACCGTCAAAACCCGTCAAAAATTCGCATTGAATGAAGAGAACGGACACCGATCGGCAACTATTGTCAATATGGGGGTAGTGGCATTGCGACTGGGCAGGGACTTGGATTTTGATCCCGTTAAGCAAGAGTTTGTGAATGATCCGGAAGCTAATAGATTACTGGACCAACCCATGCGTACTTCATGGGCCACTTGATCATTCACCATAATACCCAAATTGAAGAATAAAAGTATGTACCTATGGGATTTGAGGGAAACCAATCGAAACAGGTCGTGTCCCATCGGTCAAAAAATCACAAAAAAAATGAAAAGGATAAAATATACTATATCAACGCTCTTTTTGCTCTTTGCCTTACAAACTTCCATTGGACAGATAAACCGGACATTGGAAACCAAAGTGGTGGATATATTGGCACAATTCCCGACCGAGGATTTGGAACATTCGGACAGGTTAATGCAAGAAATGTTGGATTTGGATACCAAGGGAATCCATGAATTCTGTAAACGTATCATTCCTTTGGGAACAGGGGACGACACCCAAGCAAGATATGCCGTTCACAGCTTGGCGGTGTATGCTGGAAACCACAAAGAAAGTAGCGTCGAAAAAGCACTGCTAACTGCCTTGGACAATGCAGAAGGGACGGAGGTGAAAACATTTTTCATAGATCGTTTGGCATTTTGTGGAAGTGATGTAAGTGTAGAATTACTGAACAAATACCTTAAGGACGAAGAACTATTTAAACCTGCCTTGGCCACGTTGACGGTAATAGGTACATCAAACGCAGCACAAGCTATTTATAATACGTCCCATTCGGTCAACGGAAATAGGAAAGCTGCATGTATAGCAGCATTGGGACACTTGCGATATGCCCCTGCATCAAAAACTCTGGTTGAGGTGATGTCCAATTCAAAATCGGATAGTTTTCTAAAACAGAAAACGCTTATGGCCTTGGCGGAAATAGCCAGCCCTAGTTCGTATGATGTTCTTTCCAAAGCAGTCCAAAGTGAGGATTATCAATTGGGAAATAACAGAGCCATTATAACATATATCCATTATGGTAATAGACTTGTTGATGAAGGAAATTTATCCTTGGCCCAAACTATAGCCGAGTCATTGCTGAAAAATTGCACTCAAGATAGCCAACTGAATTTTAGGGCAGCGGGTATCAATCTGTTATCCGCTTCCAAAGGAAAAAATGCCACAAAGACGTTTTTGAAAGAGGCAAAACACCATGATGAGGCCTATAGGGGGAGCGTTTTAAAAGCAGCTGGCCCGACCCTTACATCCAGTGAAGTCTTGAAATGGGTCAAACAATACAAGAAAATCGGGGATAGTGGAAAAATACAACTTTTGGAAATGTTGCGACAACGTCAAGAACCTGAAGTGTTGGATGACTGCATCACAAAAGCAATCCTCTCGGACAATGAATCTTTAAGGTTGGCAGGTATAAGAGCTTTGGCCTTCCAAGATAAGAAAAAGGCCTTGCCCTTACTTTTTAAGACATTACAAAACACCGATACTGATGCGACTTTTGCAGGTATTGAAAATACCTTGTTGAAAATTGTAGGTGTGGAAGATGCCCCGCTCGTTGCCGGTGAATTACAGAATATGTATAATCAGAAAGGGAAGAGCGTATTGGTCAATGTTCTCGCCAAACGAAATGCAACAGATCAATTTGATGTGATCGCCAAGATGATAGATCAAGCGGACCCTAGTTTACAAAAGGCCATCTATAAGGCACTACCATCCGTTTCTTCCGAAGATGACTTAACGGAACTGATGGATATACTCTCCTCGGCAGAAGACATGGAGGACATTAATTACGTGCAGCAGGCCATTGTCAAAGTTCTTGATGGTACCCAACAAGAAAAATCTTCCTTGGTTTACAACGCATTTGCGGATTTTGGCGATAAGTCCAAATTAATTCCCATCCTTCCGGCAATTAAAGGTGATAAAGCATTGTCCCTGATAGCGGAACAAATGCAATCCGCTAGAGGTGAGGACCGCGTGGCTGCAATACAGGCACTTGCCGTGTGGGACGGTAACGAAAGCCTTCCGTATATGTTCAATGCTATAATCGATTCACCAAAGGGCATCAGGGATTTGGCCTTTGGCGAGTATTTGAAAAAAGTTACCACCTCGGATTATCCCGATGACCAAAAACTGTTGTTGATACGAAAGTTAATGCCACACAGTAACACCATAGCGGAGAAAAAACAAGTAATTCAGGCAGCCCAATCGGCAAAGACATTCTTGTCTTTGGTTTTTGTTTCGGATTATCTGGATGACCCCACTTTGGGCTCTGACGCATCCAATGCCATTGTAAATATTGCCTTGCCAACGCCTGGAGTCAATAATGGACTTCGTGGGGATGTGGTAAGAAAGGCCGTTTCAAAGAGTATGTTGAACTTATCGGGCCCGGATAGTCAGTATATCAAAATTGATGCAAAGGAGTTTTTGGAAAACATGCCCAAAGAAGAAGGATTTGTGTCCATATTCAATGGAAAGGACCTCACCGGTTGGGAAGGTCTGGTGGAAAATCCAATCAAAAGGCAAAAAATGTCCAAAAGTGCCCTGAAAAAAGCCCAGGAAAAAGCCAATATTCAAATGTTGAAGGACTGGTATGTAAAAGATGGAGTCATAGGATTCAAAGGAGAAGGCTATAATAATATTTGTACTATAAAAGATTATGGCGATTTTGAGATGTTGGTGGATTGGAAAATAACTCATGGCGGAGATAGTGGAATATATCTGAGGGGTACTCCACAAGTCCAAATCTGGGATACCGCACAAACCAAGGTCGGGGCAGAAGTTGGAAGCGGAGGATTGTACAATAATCAAAAAAATGCCAGTAAACCTTTGGTAGTGGCAGACAACCCCATAAATGAGTGGAACACATTTAGGATCAAAATGGTAGGGGAACGGGTTACTGTCCATTTGAACGGAAAATTGGTTACCGATAATGTTGTTTTGGAAAATTACTGGGATAGGGATAGGGCCACTTTTGCAAAAGAAGCCATTGAGCTACAGGCCCATGGAGAAGATTTGGGATTCAGGAACATTTATGTTCGTGAGATACGATCGGGGAATGAACTTTTAAGCCTTGAGGAACAAAAAGAAGGATTTCAGTCTCTTTTCAACGGAAAGGATTTGGACCATTGGATCGGGAATAAAACGGATTATTTGGTTGAGAACAATGAACTGGCGGTTCAGCCCAAACGAGGAGGTCATGGAAACCTGTATACCGCCAACGAGTATTCTGATTTTATTTTTCGTTTTGATTTTAAGTTGACCCCTGGAGCCAACAATGGTCTTGGTATTCATGCCCCGTTGGAGGGCGATGTGGCCTATGTTGGAAAGGAGTTGCAAATTTTGGACAACACTGCACCGATCTATGCCAATTTAAAGCCCTATCAGTATCACGGTTCGGTATACGGGATTGTTGCTTCCAAAAAAGGATTTTTAAATCCTGTTGGTGAATGGAATTCTCAAGAAGTCATTGTAAAAGGAGACCATATTAAAATTATTCTGAATGATCAAGTCATTCTTGATGAGGATATTAAAAAAGCCTCTGAAAATGGTACTGCAGATGGTCAGGAACATCCAGGACTCCAGAAAAATAGCGGGCATATAGGATTTTTGGGTCACGGCTCGGCGCTGTGGTTCCGAAATATCAGAATCAAGGATTTAAAGTAAAAAAGGGATTTCAAACAGATCTTGGTCTTGGATAGCTATGTGGCCATTGAGGCCCTTGTGAGATATGATTTCCTTAAATGAGAAACTTAGGATATGGTGTTGATAGCGGACAGTGGCTCAACGAAGTGCGATTGGCAAGTTTATAATGGAATCGGCGTAAAAGTGTTTCAAAAGAGGACAAATGGAATCAATCCCATGATTCATTCTGATGAGGATATAGGGTTACTCGTCCAAGAGGTGAGAAATGAGATTCCAAATGAGATTTTACAGGTGGAGTTTTACTGTGCAGGAGGCAAATCCGAAGAATCGCAACAAAGATTGTTCCAAGTATTTTCCCAATTTTTCAAAGAGGCCCAGGTGAGAATAGAAGACGACTTGGGAATGGCGGTAAAATGTGCCAAGGGTGAGCCCAGTGTGGTATGCATTTTAGGTACGGGGGCCAATAGTTGTTTCTTTGATGGCACCAAGATTCATAAACGGTTACCCGATTGGGGTTATCAGGTTATGGATTTAGGTAGCGGCAATTATTTTGGTAGAGAAGTATTGCGTAGTTATGCATACGGTTATATGCCCCGTGATTTGCTGCAAAAATTTGAGGACAGTTATAATCTGAACAACAAAGTCATACTTCATGAGCTGTACCATGGAGAGAACCCAAGCTCCTATCTGGCCAAATTTGCCAAGTTTATGATAGAGAATCGCGACCATCCTTTCCTAGGGTCCATGATCCGGGATGGGGTGGAAAAGGTCTTTGAACATGTGTTGGGACCTTACCGCTGTGAAATGAAGCGGTATCGATTGTTCTTTATTGGTTCGATTGCCTTTTATCTGCAGGATTTTTTGAGAGATAAAGCTAAAGTGCACGAATGTAAAACGGTCCATTTTATAAGTAAACCGATAGAGCATTTATCAATGGTATTATAGGTTTGGTGATGTTGGCTTTCATCTTAATTTAGTTGATAGGGTGAGTAGAGGTCTATTATTGTTGGTTACCTCTCTTATAATGGGATTTCCCTAATATTATTGAAACTTAGTTTCTCAAGTATCGAAGAAGAAACGTTATTTCTTTTCTGTGGATTGAGATGTGTGCTGTTTTTCTGTTGGAATGTGTAGTGTTCAGAGTATGGGAAGTACAGTTCCATATAGTGATGGTAACCTTTTTGATTACCCAAGTAATAATGGCTTTTGAGATTACTTGTTGACTAATTTTGATGGGATTTATTTCTTTTATATTTAATTATTGGAAAGTTTAAAATAGCTGAAAGAAGAGACCAAAAGGGCGACCAATTCCAAGATGAATAATGTATGTGATTGGTTTTTAGCTGTATGGGGGATTATTTTCGCATTCTGCCACCCCGACTTAACTTATTTAAGTAAAATCAAAACACTGTTAATCATATGATTAACAGTGTTTTTTGTTTTTAGGGCAAAACCCCAAATCAATTCAAAACGCACCAAAACGTAATGTTAGGTGTCCTATTTTTATTGGATATCTTCATAGCGCCGGTCAGTAAAGGAATCAAGTATTATGGTTCAAATCGATCATGGATTTGAACCTCTTGTATTTTATTTTAAATAAATGTGGGTAGTGACATATTCGTAATTTCACCATACTCACTTTTTTCTATTCTGAGTGGTATGCTATGACCTATTATCTCATTAATCTATAGCCTGATAGATCAATGTTTCAAATTCATCGCCTATCCTCCAATAGGGTGACAAGTACTCTTGGGTGAACAACAATCCTATCAACTTCTCCTTGGGATCTGCCCAATAATGTGTGTTGAAAGCTCCACCCCAACTAAAGGTACCTGTGCTAAAAGGGGAGAGATAATCATTTTTTTCGGTTTCCAATGCAAACCCCAGGCCGAACTGAAAATCATCGGGCTGAGGGGGACATGGGGATATGGCCATATCAGGCGTCAACTGATTGGTTAACATAAGTTCTACCGTCATCCTACCGAGTATCCTCTTGTTTTTATAGGTGCCCTTATTCAGGAACATGGAAAGGAAATTGGCATAATCGGACACCGTCGTGCTCAAACCGGCCCCACCCGAAAGATAGGTGCCCTTTTTTTTAGGGAAATCCACTTCCACACCTTCATATATGGGGTGGTCCAATTTTTTCAGTCTACCTTCAATACTTTCATATAGAGCTACCACACGATGGTGTTTCTCCGAGGGTACATGGAAATAGGTATCCTCCATTTCTAGGGGACCGAATACGCGCTCTTTTAAAAACACATCAAACGGTCTACCTGACCATAACTCCACCAAATAGCCTAATAGGTCAGTGTTAATGCCGTAGGTGAAGGCCTCTCCTGGTTGATGTTGCAAGGGCATTTTGCCCAACAATGACATCTTATCCTTTAGGGTCCCGTTCATGGTTCCTATGCCGCTCGGGATATGGTTCTTTTTATAAATGGCCCACATTGTGGGGTCGCTGAATATGGCAGGATAGGCAATACCCGAGGTATGTCTTAGCAGATCACGAATGGTAATCTCCCTTTGTGCCGGGACCGTGGTGAATGTACTATCGGTAGCATTAAAAGTTGCTAGGACACCTGTCTCCTTGAATGCCGGAATGTATCTGGAAACCGGGTCGTCCAAAAGGAATTCTCCCTCTTCCCAAAGCATCATAACGGCCAAACTGGTTATCGCTTTGGATTGGGAGGCAATCCTGAAAATGTGATTGGTTTTCATGGGGATTCCATTCTCTTTATCGGCATGACCATAGGCTTTGTTGAAAACTGTTTTTCCGTCCCTAATGATCAAGGCCACCGCTCCAGGGATATGTTGCTCTTGGATATGTCTTTCGACAAGACCATCGATCTTTGAAAGCCGTTCAGTGTCCATACCATGAAGGTTCTGGCCCAAAAGGGTGTTAGGGTTGTACAAAACAAGTAAAAGGGTTAAAATACCCCATCTTAGGTATGTGTTTGGTGTTGGGCTCATAGGTTACTTTTTTGATTCTTTATGGTTGATGTGACCGTTCTGTACTACCGTTGGATAGTCGGTGTATCCTTTGGCACCGCCACCAAAATACTTGGTTGCATCCCCTTCGGCCAGTGGATGGCCATGGGCCAGTCGAAATGGTAGGTCGGGATTTGCGATGAAGGGCCTTCCAAACCCGATCATATCAGCCCATCCTTCCCTAATAGCTCTTTCCGCTTTGTACTTATCGTACTTACCAGCGTAGATAAGGCTTCCTGAAAAGGCTTCCCGCAATTGTTGTTTGAACGCTATGGGCATGCTAGGGGCGTCGTCCCAATCTGCTTCCGCAATATGGATATAGGCAATTCCCAAGTTGTCCAAGAGCTTTGCAGCGGCCAAATAAGTTTCCTCTGGACAGTCATCGACCGTTCCCTGCAGGGTGGTAAGGGGTGCCAATCGCACTCCGACCCTGTCGGCGCCGATGGCCTGTGTTACGGTTTCGGTAACTTCCTGGAGAAAACGCAAACGGTTCTCCAAGGAACCTCCATATGCATCGGTCCGAAGGTTCGCTTGAGAATCTAGAAACTGATTGATCAGGTAGCCATTGGCGCCATGGAGTTCCACTCCGTCAAAACCTGCCCTCATGGCATTTATGGCAGCCTGCGAAAAATCAGTGACCACAGCTTTGATTTCCGAAGTGGTCAATGCCCTTGGAGGTGAGTGCTGCACCATTTCCCCCACACCGGATTCAGGACCTTTTCCTTTGGGGTCTATAAAGACCTTTACCCCCTCTGCACTCAGTGCGGAAGAGGATACGGGAGCTTGATGGTCCGGTTGTAAAGAGAAATGGGAAACCCTTCCTACATGCCACAATTGGGCAAATATGGTACCCTTGTTTTGATGAACGGCGTCGGTCACTTTTTTCCAACCTGCTACCTGTTCGTTACTGTAAATCCCAGGGGTCCATGCATATCCCTGTCCCTGCCTGCTTATCTGTGTCCCTTCCGAGATGATCAGTCCCGCACTGGCCCGCTGCGCATAATAAGAGGCCATCAGTTCTGTGGGGACATCTCCCTTTCCTGCCCTTGAGCGTGTCATTGGAGGCATTACAATACGGTTTTTTAATCTAAGGTTCCCCAGAATATGAGGTTCGGATAGTCTGTTTTCTTCTTCCATTATAAAGTGCTTAAATGATGTGTGTTAACATTTGGCCATGGCCATCTTTCTGTTTCTTCGAATGAACAACAAGGAAACAATGACCCCGATGATGCCCATTATGGCACCTACCCATACAGGGGACGTATAGCCATAACCCAACTCGATCGGTACACCCCCCAGAAAGGCCCCAAGGGCATTGGCTATGTTAAAGCATGAGGGGCCCAAGGAGGCGACAAGCATTTTGGCGTCACTTTGAACACTGTTGATGAGTTGGACCTGTAGTGGAGGTACGATTGCAAAGGTGGCCGCTCCCGTCAGAAATGTCATAAGGATGGACATGCCCGTATGCGATGCCGTAAAATAAATAACGAGCATACAGATTACTTGGAATGCCAAGGCAAGAATGATCGTGGTGGAAGGCCCCAATTTATCGGACATTTTACCGCCGACGAGGTTGCCAACCACCATGCCAAGACCCGCCAATACCATGATGAAGGGCATATTACTTGGGGCTATACCCGATACTTCGGTCATTAACGGAGCGATATAGCTGATCCATGCGAAAAGAGCCCCTGGCGCTATGGAAATGATTAGGACCATGAACCAGATGTTGGGTTCCTTGAAAATCCTGAAATCCCTCCATGGGCTTCCAACAAGTTTTCGGGAAGCCATTTTCGGGACCCAGAGATGGAGTACCAAAACGGTTAGTCCCCCGATTAGGGCAATCAACAAAAAGGTATACCGCCAAGAGAAGGCATGACCGATATAGGTCCCGATGGGTACGCCCAGAAGATTGGCAATGGTCAGTCCTGAAAACATAAAGGCCACGGCCTGGGCTTCTTTTCCCTTATCGGCCAATTGGCTGGCCACCACCGCCCCAACACCAAAAAAGGCCCCATGGGGCAATCCCGAAACGAAGCGGGAAACCATCAATGACCCATAAGAGGGTGCTATAATGGAAAGTGCGTTGAAAATGGTAAAGAGTACCATAAGTGCCATCAAGGTCCTATTGGGGGACATTCTGGCCATACCTGTTACAAACAACGGAGCCCCGATAACCACCCCAATGGCATAGGCCGAAATCAAATGGCCTGCCTCGGGAATGCTGATGCCAAGATCTAGGGCGACATCCGGCAGCATACCCATTATGGTAAACTCCGCAACCCCTATGCCCAATCCGCCAAGGGCCAATGCAACCAAACTTTTTTTCATATCATGATTTTGTTTGGCACAAAAGTATTGGGCATAGAGATATTATAAAAATAATATAAATCATACCTTTGTATAAATATTATAATGATTTACTATGGTCAATCTGGAATGGTTCAGAACATTTATCGCCATCTATGAGGCGGGTACCCTGACTGGTGCCGCCCAATCGCTGTATGTCTCACAGCCTGGGGTCAGCCTGCACTTGGGGGCTTTGGAGACCTATACCGGTTATAAGCTCTTTGATAGGTCCTCCAGAAGAATGGTACCCACGGAAAGGGGCAAGGTGCTGTACAATCATGTGAAGGACGCTATCACAAAACTTGAGGATGCCGAACAATGTTTTAAGAAAAATGCCCTAAATAATGCACCAACGATCAATGTGGGCATGTGCATGGAAACCTTCCAGTATACTTTGGAACCCTATATCTCTAGCCTTCCTTTTGATATTGTCGTGAAGTTTGTGGAATATACCGAGGCTCTTGCCGATTTGGAAAAGGGTATCCTTGACCTGGTGATAAGTTCTCAAAAGGGAAGTGAAAAGAACATTGACTACCGCGCATTTTCCAAGGAAAGGATCGTACTGGTGGCCGGAAGGGATACCGATACGTCCGCCTTTGACGAAATACTTCCAAGAAAGGATAAAAAAGAACTGCTCCATTGGCTCAAACAACAGATTTGGTATGGAACCACCGGGGACATGGAGCATTTACGTAAGTTTTGGCAGACCAATTTTAAAAAGCATCCGGATTTTAAGTGCAACTATATCGTTCCCAACAAGACTTCCATCGTACGGTGCCTAAGAAATGCCAGTGGGGTTTCCGTTCTTCCCGATTTCTTGTGCAGGGAAGAAATGTACAAGGGAAATATAAAGTTGCTATGGGAGGGATTTGATGTCTTGGAGAACACCCTGTACTTCGCCATGCGCAAGAATACCCTTTATTCTGGTGAGATTGGACATATAGAACGCATTTTTGAGAATAAAATGACGGTTACCGGAGTATAGAACATGGATTAAATTATGTAACTTTAGTTGTTACCACACTATCCAGCCCCCCGGTTAAAATATTGTACTATTGGTTGTCCTAAGCTTTAGTTTGAGATGAAAAGGTTATTAGTTACATTATTTTTCTTACCCGCTCTGGTCTTTGCCCAGTACGATTCCAAACTTGATTCGCTCAACAAAGTATATGAAGGCACCACAGATATCAAAGAAAAGGCAAGGATAAAGGTAAAGATGGTGGATATCTACTTGACCATCGATAGGCAAAAAGCAAAAACTGAAATTGAAAGCGTACTGGCACTGGACAATGATGGGGATTGTTTGGAATGCTTGGCGCTTGGTCATTTTTTTTATGGGCATTACCATGCATCTGGTGGGGACTTGAAAAATGCCATTGCTTACTATGAGAAGGCTTCCGAACTGGCCCAAAAGGCTGGGGATACTTTTTTATATAGAAAATCCAGGGCATGGATTGCCCAGGAGTACCTGAGCAACAAAATGTTTGATGAGACGGAGAAAGTGCTTACCAACCTCATTGCAGAAGTCGAGGAAGACGAGGATAAAACAGGAATAGAGGATAATTACTTCCTGTTGGCCATTTTGGATTACGAAAGAGGCTTTTTAAATCGCTCGATCGAGAACTATATCAATGTCGAAAAGAACATACAACCGGATAATCCCCTTGCAGATGTATACAGGTTCAAGGTGTACAACAACATAGCGCAATGCTACCGCGAACTAAAAAAGTATGGGAGTTCACTGGAGTACATTGATGCAGGTCTGGAGATGGCCAGAAAGAAGAAAGATACCTTTAATGTGATGAACCTGTTGCTCAATAAGGGAATCACCGAGGTTGTTTTGGGAGATCCATCGAAAGGTACAGGGCATTTGAAAAGTACATATGGGTACTTTACGGATATTGGGGAGAAATACTTCCAAGGAAGCAGCGCGCTGTTCTTGGGAATCGGATTCCAGAAACAGGATAGTCTGCAATCCTCCATCGTTTATTTGGACAGTGCCGAGACCATTTATACAGAATTGGGCGATAGTCTCAGTCTGGCCGAAACACTCTCGGCCAAGGCAACCAACAACTTGGCCTTGGGAAACAATACGACCGCTTTGGACCAATCGGACAGAGCTTATGGTTTGATAAAGCACCGGGAGTTCTCCCCTATACAGATAGAGGTTTTAAAGAACCATATTGACGTATTGATTGAAAATGGGGCTTTGGAAAAGGCCGTTCCCTTGCTCAGGGAAAAAGACTCCCTTGAAGCCATTCTTACGGATAGGATGGAAGCCGAAAAGTTCTACGAGCTGGAAGCCAAATACCAAACCGAAAAAAAAGAGCAGGAGATAAGCCTGCTCTCAGCCCGGAACAAACTCTCTGAACAGCGCAGGAAAAATCAAAAAATCCTATATATTGGACTATTGGGGCTGTTCTTGGCCATTGCGAGCCTTTTGTTTTATGGATATAGGAACAAGCTAAGGACGGCCGAAAGGATAAAGGAACTAGACACGCTCAAATCCCGTTTCTTTGCCAACGTCTCACACGAATTTAGGACCCCATTGACCCTGATCAAGAGTCCAGTGCAGCAATTAAGGTCCATCTCGGATGGAACGAACCAAAAACAATTGGACCTGATCGACAACAATGCCGATCGGATGTTGGAACTTGTGGACCAGCTTTTGGAGCTTTCAAAAATAGAGGGAGGCCAATTGAAGATCATCCTGAAAAAGGGGAATGTTTCCTCTTTTTTAAATACCCTTTTGGAGCCGTTTCAGTTTAGGGCCAAAGAAGAAGGGGTCCCATTCGAAGTTAATGTACAGGTTTCAGAGGAGCCTCATTACTTCGATAGGGATATTCTGGCGAAAATTGTTGTCAATTTACTTTCCAATGCCTTTAAATATAGGGAAGGTGGGCCTGTTTCCTTTGTTTCAAGGATACACAATGAAAGACTTGAGTTGGAAATTGAAAACCACAATGGTCAAGTGAAAGAGAAAGACCTGCCTAAATTTTTTGAGCGCTTTTACCAAAAGGATGGCACTGCGGTCGGTTTTGGAATAGGGCTGGCCTTGGTGAAGAATCTGGTGACTATTTGTGAAGGTTCCATCTATGCGGGTTTGGATAATGGAAAAGTGATGATCTCCGTTGAAATGCCGTTGAAAAAGGATTTGAAAGATGCCATTTTGATAGAGGAAAACAATAATTCACATTCCGATCAACAGGAACAGGTCATTAAAATTGAAAGTGATGAGGTTCCCGTTTTGCTCATTGCGGACGATCATCCGGATATTCGGACCGTACTCAAGGATATTTTCAAGGAAGATTTCACCATACTTGAAGCCAGTAATGGGGAAGAAGCTTTTGGATTGGCCCAAAAGGAAATTCCTGATATGATAATTTCAGATATCATGATGCCCAAAAAGGACGGGTATGCATTGGTAAAGGAATTGAAGGAAAATGAGCTCACATCTTCTGTTCCGATAGTGCTGCTCACCGCCAAGGCAGGGGATGAAGCCAGATTGAAAGGTTTACTGACCCAAGCCGATGGGTATCTTACCAAGCCCTTCAATCACAAAATTGTAAAGGCAACGGTTCATCAGCTTCTCCATGAACGCAAAAAACTACAGGAAAGGTATAGCCGAGAACTCATTTTAAGACCTGTGGATATTGCCATCAATACTGCTGATGAAAGATTTATACAACGATTGGAAACCGTTATGGATGCCGAATTGACCAATCCCGATTTTACGACTGATGATTTTGCTTCGCGGATGAACCTGAGCCGGATGCAACTGCATAGAAAACTAAAATCCCTATTGGGGGTCTCCGCCACAGAGTTTGTCCGTAACGAACGATTGAAAGCAGCCGCGGAGCTTCTGAAAAACCCTAAACTTTCCATTGCCGAGGTGGCCTATAGTTCAGGTTTCAACGAAGCCACCTATTTCTCGAAATGCTTTAAGGATGTTTACGGTCTTTCCCCATCCGACTTTAGGAAGACTACCTGATTTCCCTTATTTCTTAATCCCATAGCATGCCCTTTTAAAGGGAGCGTTCCCTATGTTACATATACCCATGGTATCTGTTACATAATTACATGATGCTATCCAAAGCATCCCATAGCTTTGGAACAATGAAGTCACGCAACGGCAAACCCCTGCACTATAGAGGGGAAATGGACCATCTCCCCAATACCAGGATCTATTTGAACATAAAGTATTTGGAGAAGGGCCATTATGAACTGAACATCATCAACAAACACAAGTTGATCAAGAAGATACATTTCAACAAAAAATAAGAAATCATGAAAACAAAGACAATCATGCTTATTCTTCTGGGAGGAACATTGCTGATTCCTTTACAGCACACCGAGGCGCAGTTTCTTAAAAAGTTGGGCAAAAAAGCCAAAGAAGGTGCTGAACGTGGGGTGGAACGAACCGTGGAACGTAAGGCGGAACAAAAAGCTGAAGAGAGTACGGAAAAAGCCATTGAAACCGTTTTTGGCGTTCCCAAAAGTGTGATGGACAAAAAGGAAGATAACGAGGGGGATGGCCTTGAGGGTATTTGGTACTATGAATCCCTTGAAGGGGTGCCCGGATACGAAAATCTGAACGATTGTGGCAAGAAATCCAACATCACCTATTCGGCAAACAACTATCATGTCCAGTTTTATGATAATGACTGTAATCTACTTACCGATAGTGGAGGCACTTTTGAGTTGGAGGACAACATCATGAAAGTTACTGCCGAGGCAAAGGATGAGATGAGCACAACCAAGATAACCACCACCCAGACCATTATGGAACAGACCCAAAACCGGTTGGTCATGAAAGATGATATGAGTGGGGCTGTGGTGACATTGGTAAGGGAAAAGGAATAATCAATCAGAATCAGTATGGAAACCAAAAAGATTTCAATCATTTTTTTTGCAGTAGTGCTCTTCATGGCCTGCGGAGAGTCAAACAAAAAAAGAGGGGAGGCCACTTCGGAGGGGAAGGTGGAGACTACCGCCAAGAGTAAAGTAAACACAAACGGAATTGGCCTTGAGCAACATGGGGATTACACCAACCTTTATGCCTCCAGCTCCCAATGTAAACTAACAGCAGAAGAAGTGGCCACCCTGTACGGTATTACCGTTGCTGACATGAAGGAAACCTCCAATGGTCCCAGTGGTCAAGGATATTTATGCAGTTACAATCTAACGCTCAGGGATGGCAGTCAATCCGTTTTTGGCCTCACATTCTTCCAAAAACCTATGTCCGATGTACAGTCGGAAATCTCGAGTTGGCAGTCGGGCTCCTATGAGAAAAAGTTTCTAAGGATAAGCAATTCAGGCGATCACTATATCTGGAAACATCCCAATCAGGGTTATTTCATCCTTCAAAATCCAAACTACGCCAATGGAATCCAAATCCGGTATAGAACCATGTTCAAGGTGGACAAGACCCAAAGCGAATATCTGGAACAAAAAGGTATTCAGGCAATTGATTACTTAATCGAAAAATATAAGAACTAATATCATGAAACAGTCAAAGATCATATTGTTGTTCGGATTTATCTTCATGGGATGCCTTCAAGCATTTGCCCAGCCCTACACCTTGGACAAAGCCATAAGGCCCATTCAATTGATGCTTTCGGAAGATACCCGAGATGGGCATGAAGGGGAGAAAGGGATGGTGTTCTTCAATCGTATGACTGATTCCACCATGTACCATTTCGTGACGGGACATTCAATGTTCCAGTTTTTGGACGTTTTGGTCACCAGTTTGGATGGAAGCCCTTTGGAGATCAGTTTAAACCAGGACATTTGGAACGATGAGTACAATAAAAAAAGTACAGGCTCGTCCCCGGACGGAATGGTCCGGTTTCAACTCCGGGCGGAGGGCAAGTTCGGTATCAAAATAGAGACGGACAATCCCACCAACTCACTCTACAACATTACTGTATTGGCAAGCCCTGAAGAAAAGAGTTATCTGGGCAGCGCTTTTAGAAAAATCAAACAGAGTGAGATGAAATCAGGAGGTGATGCAAAGGTCAATACAAGTACAGGGGCCATATCGTCAGATGGAAATGACAACAGCGACAAAGGCGGTGGTACTTGGCTCTACATTGCATTGGGGGTAGCACTTCTGGTCATTGGGGTGCTTGCTGGAAAATTAATGGGTAAAAAGGGAAAGAACACTACAATACTATTGCTCTTCATCTTCTTGGTTCCTCTTGGCGCAAAAGCCCAAAACTATTGGGAGGGAAATGTCATGACCATGGAGCAATTTGAAAATTGGAAAACCCAGTTTGAGCATGATCAGGATATGTTGAAAACCGAGTTGGAGGTGCTCAAAAGCGAAAGGGCCGGTATGAAAAAGGGAATTGAAAACCTAAATAAGACCCTTTCCAATATACGGTCCACATGGACCACGGTTAAAAACCTGTACAGCTCATATACGGGATTGAGTTCTTGTATCAATTCCACACCCCCATCCGGCGCACCTAGTATTCCATCCATCTGTACCGAAATCTCAATGGGCGAAGATGGTAAAATATTGGAGGATGAGGACGAGGGCTGCGCGAGCTGTTTTGTGGAAGCTCGGCAGAAGTTCAATGAGAGACGCTATCTTTTTGAACGTTTGGCCACCATCTATAAATGCACTAAAAAGTTCACCAATGCGGCCATAGCATTTGGCGACAATGCCTCTGGAGTGCACGGTGTGGCCGGTTTGGCCTGGCAGGGCGAACGCATCAAAATACTAAAATCCGTGGAAGACCTTGAGAAAGCATACGATAACAAATATGCCGAAATGCTGCAAGACCTGGCCGATGCCATGATGGAACTCAACGTATGCGAGGCCAAATATGGCGTGGAGGATTGGTACGATCGCTTTGGCTATATGTATTTTGAATTCATGAAAGAGAAGTACGCAAGAAAAGACTGAGCCATGAAACCTTTTGTGCCGATACTGATTTTTGCCTTTTGCATAACCCTTTGGTCCGGCTGCAAAACCCAATCTGTGGGAACGGGCATTTCCAACATCAACACGGACATTGTTGGTTCTTGGGAAGGATGCGATGGACGTGTGGTAACCTTCACCCAAGAGGAAAATGGCGAGATATATGGTCGCTATACCCAATTGGGCGGACTTAAAAAATACAACTTCTCCCAAGACGAAATAGGGTATCAAGTGGTGAAACAAAGTTTGGGGACTTACACAGGATCGGTAAAATGGCGTAGTACCACAGGTGCTGAGACCTGGAAAAAAGTGACCATCACGATTGAAGGAGATACTTACAAGGATGATAGCTCGGATGGTTGCAGCAAAAACATGAAACGCATTATACCGTGATGGAAAGATGGATCTACATAGCGATGGTCTTGGTGGTCTTTAATTTTTCATGTAAAGATCAAGAACAGGACAAAAAGGGCACCCAATCCAATGAAATGGGAACAGGAGCATCAGAGGCTGAAATCACCAACACTAAAAAAAGTGATGATGGTCTTTCGGATTTGAACCTAGAGGATATGTTCAAAGGGGATGTGGATATTGAAGGTGCGGCCATGGTCTTTTCCCAAATGATGGGAACGGTCTCCGTAGAGAAAAAAAGGCTCATCCAAACCGATATCGACTCTTTAAAAATCCTTTTGGAACAGCATCCCAATTTAAGCCAAGCCATCGCCGTTAAAGAAAGCACGGTGGATGTGGACTTTTCAAAACTTTTAGAGGCTATGTCCGAAATGGAGGCAAAAGACCTCAATACCCTAAACGCCATACTCCCCAAGATTACAAGTTTAGGGGGTACTGGTTCTGGGAGGCCGGATCATCCGTTTGCCGGTACTTTTTTTGAGCAGGACCTCAAGGAAATTTCCAGTGGAAGCATACAAAAAAGGGTGGAGAACAAAAGATTGTACCAAAATCTTAGGGAAGTCAGTCCGGAGGAGGCCAAACAACTATTGGCCGATCATTATGGCATTGAACTTGAAGAAGTAGAGCTCTTAAATAGTATTGAAAAGCAATCTGGCATCCTGAATGAGAAGCAGGCCCAAAATCTTACCGATCCTGTTTATAGCAATGCAGTGGAGATGGCACTCGATGATCCGAAAACATCTTCAAACTTCAAGGCATTGATCAACGAGAACAAGGAAATGCAAAAACGAAGTGCGGACAAGTTCCTAAAAAAATCATCCAGTGCCCGTGAAGCCTTTTACAAGCTTAATCCGGGATGGTACTCAGAGACGTCGGATGAAATTGGAAATACTTATGCCGATACCCGAAACAAGCAAATATATCTGCCCTTGGGCAAGCGTTCCTTTGCGGATGCGGTGGTTGATTTTGACCCCGGAAATGGCGGTCAATATCCAGAAGGGGCCCTACACGAACCCGATTTGACCGTGGAACTTGCCCGGCTTAACCAAGCAAAGCCGGAAATGTGCAGCATTGGATTGAAAGGAGTGCTTACGTTGCAATTCTTGGACAATGCCATTACTGATGTGAATGGCCCAGACCTGTATGTATTTGAAGCCGGAGCCATAGAACCTACGGTTCTGGAGTTGTCCAAAGATGGAAATAATTGGCTTGAGGTAGGCAAGATCGAGGGGGGTACGGCTATGGTGGATATCCATGATTTTGTAAGATCAGGAGAAACCTTTACCTACGTCCGCCTGACCGATTTGGAAACAAGAAGTGGTGTTCCCGGTGCGGATGTGGATGCCGTGGCAGCCATTGGCGGGGCGCTTCGGTTGAATCTGGACAGTTCTGTATTGTTTGAATTTGGGAAGTACGACCTAAGACCGGAAGCAGAGACATTGCTTGTGGAACTGATTCCACAGATAGAGGGTATGGGCAAGGGAACCATTGTGGTGGAGGGCCACACGGACAACGTGGGCAGTGCCCAAGCCAATAAACAACTTTCTGAACAGCGGGCCAATAGCGTAAGTATCTTATTAAAAAGTTTGATGAAAGCTTCGGCGGACCATTTTAGTTGGGAAATAAAGGGTCTTGGAGATACCCAACCCATAGCTTCCAATGACAATGATGAAAACCGGCAAAAAAATCGTAGGGTAGAACTGCTGGTATTGCCTAAATAGGGCAATAGAAGGTTGAAATAGTATAAATCAAAAAATCAGAAAAAATGAAAACTTGGATTACCACAGTAATGCTATTGTTTGCTTTGACCATTTTTGGGCAGGGCGATTGCAGTAAATATTACCCTTTTGGTGAGGGTACTGTCTCCGAATTTGAATCCTATGACAGAAAGGGCAAGTTAGAGGCCAAAATGAAGTACACCGTGAACAATGTGTCCCATACTGGAGGGGCCACAACGGCAACGGTCAATTCAGAGCTGTTTGACAAGAAAGGACAACTCATAATGTCGAATGAGTTCGATATGGGATGTGACGGTTCCACTGTGACCATGGATTTCAAATCGTTGATGAACTCTGCAAGGATGCAACAGTTTCAAAACGGGGAAGCAACGATTACCGGTACCAATGTGGAGATTCCCAATACACTAATACCTGAGCAGACCCTGGCAGATGCTTCGGTGAACATCACCATGGACATGGGGGGCATGAAAATGAACATGGAGACCCGGATAACCGATAGAAAGGTAATCGGCATGGAAACCATAACTACCCCTGCTGGTACATTTAAGTGCGTGGCCATTACACAGACCTCACAGGTTAAAATGATGGTGGCCAATCAAAAAGGAATTCAAAAAACTTGGCTGGCCGAAGGTGTGGGCATGGTAAAGAACGAATATTACAATGCCAATGGAAAATTGCAGGGTACCACTGTGTTAATGGCATTCTCAAAATAATATCATCAAGGTACGGTTCCCACGAAAGGGGATCATCGCCATACATTAACCATTAAAAACCCTATTCACCCCTGATAGGTATTCCTTTCTTGGGACAGGGGCTTATTATGAAAACTCTAAAAATATTCTTTGTACAAATGCTGCTCCTTGGTCCATGTTTGGCTCAGGCCCAGTTTGTGCCCAAAAAGCCCGCTACGACCACCAAGGTTAAGAAGCCTGTAAAGAAGACCCCTGAGGTAAGGGCAATTCCTGCCAATACACAAACGGCAGTGGTACAAATTAGGGAGGCGAAGGGTTGTAGGCCATTGGCGGCTGCCAGTGTCAATACCATCCTTACCAAGGTCCTTGCCCATACCCTCAGCGTAAAATTGGACAGGGAAGATTCGTATATCCGTTTTAACGGTCAAACGCAAAGACTGTCAATATCTGATTACAAGGTTAAAAAACCAGCCCATGATTGGGTATACTTTATGAATGATGTAAACTCAACCAAAGCTGTTGCTACCTTTGATGAACAGAACAGAAGGTTTTATTTGAAGATCACCTTTGAAGGGGATCGTAGCGAGATAAAAGGAAAATGCCCAGGGTGTATAAACCGATATGAGGACAGTCGCGCCCCTGATATCAACTGGTTGGGAAATCGGGAGCTTATCATTGAATTAAAGCCCATCGTCCACAACAATTCCATTGCTTTTGAGGCCACAGGCACCGAATTGAAGGGGCATTTTACCATAAACGGTCCCGTACAGGCTTTTTTACCCGGTCTCACGACCTATTTTGAACGACAGATCATGAGTGCCGTTGAAGCCCAAGCCAAACGCTTGATGAACACTACTGGGGTAAAGAACATGATGGCCAATACATTCCGTGGTACGGTAAATACCTTGGGACTTGGAAATATTGACACCGTGGAGACCGGTGAAAACCATCTTTACATCTGCAATGATTAGAATCTATTTGTTTCTGTAAAGAAGGTGATGATGAGCGATTTTTACACATAATTGGTTGGTTTTGCTTTGAATCCGCTATATCACTATGTGAAAGTCAATTTTCACAAGACGATGTCCTATTTCAAATATTGGATTATAGAGTGCTGGTATATAAAGGGTTATGGATTCGTTTCTGCCGCCCTGATGAATTGAAAACTTCTGTGAAGACAGTTTTTTATTTATGACTTTTTCACTTCCACCACAGTTGAATGGCATTACATAATTGTCAAAAAGGAGAGGTTTTTTGGCGTTGTAAGCTTACCGTCTGTAATTGATTGATCTTAAAAAGGGTTTCGGTTGTGAATGAAACCCAGCCTAAGATCCAAAATCAAAATCCGTATTGTTTATTTGGTGAATTGAAAGATAGTATTCTATGTTTTCAGCTGTATTGGCCCGCTTCTTAAAATCTTTTGGAGTAGTTCCAAATTGTCCTTTAAAGCTTTTGGAAAAATATTTGGAGTCGTTAAATCCTACCAAATGAGCCGCTTCAGAGATGGAATACCCGAATTTAGTCAAGAGTACGGCTCCTTTTTTTAAGCGCATATCCCTAGTGAAATCAATTACACTCAACCCTGTAACATTGAGACATTTTCTGTACAAGCTGGAATAACTCATATTCAATGACTGCGCCAATTGTTGCACCTTAAAATCAGGATCTGCCATATTTCTGTTGATATGGTCTACCAAATTCTCCAAAAAAATCTCGTCTTGCGACTGGTTTTGGACAAATTGGGGACGATTGATGAGTTCTTTCCGATATTTTGAAATGATATGTTCTTTGGATAAAAGCAAGTTATTTACTTTCAACAGTAACTCATTGGTATTGAATGGTTTGTTTATAAACTCAATAGCCCCTGTTTTGAGCCCTTCAATCTTGGCCTTGGTGGAGTTCTTTGCTGTCAACAACACAATGGGGATGTGTTTGGTCAAATTGTGCTTTTTAAGCTCTTTGCTCATGACTATACCATCCATTTGAGGCATCATAATATCACTTATGATCAAATCGGGAATATTGTTTTTTGCGTGATAGAAGCCTTCTTCTCCATTATCTGCAAGCAAAATGTTATACTGGGGAGACAACAGATCCTTTAAAAGTTGCTGTAATTCATAGTTGTCCTCAACCACCAAGATACTTTTCTTGTGTTGGGTATTTTGGGGTTCTTCTTGTGGTTGGATGCTTTCTACCTGTACTTTCTTTGGTGTAAAATGATTTATTGCAATTTTTTCCGAATCATCATAGAATTTTTCGGCAACAGGAATCTTTACGGCAAAAGTTGTCCCTTCATGTGGAACACTTTTCACTTTAATTTTTCCCTTATGTAACGTCACCAAGTCCTTGGTCAAGGCCAAACCAATTCCTGCCCCTTTGTATTGTTTGTTGGTACTGGACCGATAGAAAATTTCAAAAATCTTGTCCAGTTCCTCCTTTTCAATGCCAAGACCAGAATCGGATACAGAAATCTTCACAAAACTTTTTTTGTTTATGGGCGAAACGTGTAATTGAACGTTACCTTCCGTAGGTGTATATTTAAAGGCGTTTGAAAGTAGATTGTACAGGATGTGTTCCAATTTTTCTTTGTCGTACCATGTATGGTCCAGGTTTTTTGGGCAGCTTATGGAAAAGTCGATTTGCTTATTTCGTGCAAGTTCCTTGAACGAGGAACAAATATCCAATATGTCACTGTGTAGGTTATTCTGACTAACGAGCAGATTGAGCCTGTTGGAATCACTGTTCCTGACCAAGGTAAGTTCCCGTGCAATCCGGCTAAGTTTCTTTGCATTATTGGCTATAATGTTCAGCCTTTCCTTCAGGAGCATGTTCCCATTAAGCTCCGCTCTTTTGAGCATGTCATCTATGGGGCCTAGTATTAAGGTGATAGGGGTTTGTATTTCATGGGACATTTTGGTGAAAAAGTCCATTTTCGTGTTGTGCAGATCATGTTCCTTGGCATGAATGACCCTATTGATAAATAGTTTTTTTCTAACCCTATACCATTTTACGATGATAAAGACCAATAAGGATAGAAGCGCAAAATAGATGACATACGCCAAAGGCTTGTTCCAAAAGGGTTGCTGAATTGTGATGTTTATCCTCTTTTCAACGCTTGATGATAAATCGTTCATCCCATGTGCTTTTATCTCAAGGGTATAGCCACCTGGAGGCACATTGGTATATGATGCAAAGCCTTCTGTATAGGTACTTTTCCATTCATCATCAAAACCCATTAATCTATACGAATAAAAATAATTGGGGTTTAGAATATTGTCGATGGCCGAAAACCGAATCGAAAAAGAAGATTGGTTGTATCCCAGATTTAGGTGGTCAAGGTTGAACACTTCAGATTTTATCTGATCGGGGAGTAGGTCTTTGGCAGGTTTGTTCAGAACTTGGACATCATGGACCACTAATTTGGGGTTCAAAGGTTCCTTTTTCAATTTTTCAGGGAAAAAATGGGCAACTCCTTTTGTGCTGCCAAAATAGAGTTGTCCATCCTTATCCTTAAATGTACTTTTTAACATGAAGGAGCCATCTGGCAGGCCATCTGAAGAATAGTACATTTTGGTTGTACAGGTCTTTGCATTTAAATGAACGATTGCATTTCCTGTACTGGCCCAAATATTGTCCTTGTCAACTAGGTTAATGGCCTTAAAAGTTAAGTCTTTGATGGTTTTAAGATTTTCAAACTCAGTGAATGTTTTGTTTTTTATATCAAAGACATTCAATTTAAACTGTTCATTGATGAGCCAAACCTTATTATCGGAACTGCATATCATTGAAATGATGCGAGGTACGATTTCCCCTGAAGGGGAAGGATAATTTTCAAAAAGCGAATGGTTGATGTTTTGGTTGTTCTCCACAAACTTGAATAAACCGCCACCAATTTGTCCAACCCAAATGTTTCCTTGAGAATCCTCTATTATTTTTTCAACGATTACACCATGTAGCCCATTTTTATTGTTACCGAATGAAGCCAATAGCTTTTGCTCGGAATTATAAACATTGAGTGATACATTGGATCCAACCCATACCCTGCCTTTTGAATCTTTGAACAATTCCCTAATGTCCTGGGCCATCTGCCCTTTCTCGTTTACAACGGATAGGGACTTGAAAGTTTTTGTTCCTGGGTTGTAGTGCCAGAGACCATTTCTATAGGTTCCAAACCAGAGATTGTGCCCTTGATCTTCGATTATGGATTGGACGTAAAACGAGTTTTCTGCACCATTGAAAAATTGTTTTGATGTACCATTATCAAGTATTCTGGTTAGTCCGTTGCCATCGGTCCCGATCCAAAGCGTCTGGTCCGAGGCTTTAAAAATACTCAGTACCCTCATCGGAATGGTATTGTCAGATCCAGTATGATAATTTACATCTTTGTTGGTTTTGGGGATAATATTCAACGTTCCATACTTGTTGGTGAGCCATATATTTTTATGATCATCCTCGTTGATATCCAATATGGTGTTGCTCTCAATGGAAAATTCATCAAGATATCTTTTTTTATAGCTTTGGACATGTCCTGTCTTGCTGTTTATCTTGTAGACCCCGTTGCCATCGGTTCCTGCCCAAATATTTTCATCACTGTCCAAAAATAGGCTTAAGAAAAGAGAGGATTCAATATTCCCTGTATCACCTTTTAAGAAGTCTTTTGATATGATTTTTTGTTGGGCAATATCATAAATGTGCAACCCATTCCCTTCAGTTCCAATCCAAAGCCTATTTTCCTTGTCCATTCTTAACACGATACCACCGGGATAGTCAGTGAAAGGCCCAACGATTTCGGTCTGTCTTCCGGACTGTACGGAGTATTTGTAGATTTTGCCTTGGGTGGTTCCTACATAAACATTGTCATTCTTATCAAAATCCAAATTGTTCACCATGTTGTCCGCCATGTTGATATTTGGGATGGTGGTGATACTGTCAAACTTTTGCTTGGAGTAGATGTAAATGTCACCACTTTTGGTGGCCATCCATACCTGCTTGCCATTGGGGCGAACCCTCCGAATCATTTTTTTGCCCAACTTGTGATCAAAACTTTCAAATTGGCCACGCCTCGTTTCATATTTTGCCAAAAGACCGTTGCGTGTATTGATCCAAATATTTTTTGATTCATCATTTATGATATACTCAATCCTATCTTGCCCGTCAATGATAGGAAAGATACTCTCCTTGTCAATCAGGGAAAAGGTATAGCCATTGTATATCAATACTCCCTGGGAAGAAGACATCCAGATATTGCCCAATGAATCTTGGGCGACATTGCTGACAAATTGCTGTTTGTTGTTGTGCGTTGGGGTCAAGGATTTAAAGTACACCTGATCCTGCCCAAGAATATACCCCCCTGCTAGATGAAATAGGAAAAGGGTCAATAGGATAATCGTTTTCTTATAGGAGCACGTCACGCAATTCATTTTATAGGGTAAATGAGCAACATAGACACAAATTTTGTCATTTCCCCTCAATATTGATTGGACATTTCCACTAAAAAGGTGGAAAATATGATCAGATGGGGCTTCAAGGGGTACATTTCCAACCCAATACAATGCAAGGGGTCATTACATATTCAAAAATATACATAAAATAAGAACACCTTGTTGTCAAGCTTTTCCTGGTCGAATAACCACATTTGCTCTTACTGTTATCAATCAGGCAGTTGCAGTGTATCAAGGGATCTTTCCCTCACTTGTGTAAAATCAGTCATAAAGGTGTAGTATTTCGTCATCCTCCATAAAAAGGAAGAAATACACCCTGTTTTTGATTGAAAACCATAAAAACTTTATCCATTTAAACCGCCAAATTTGGGTCAAACTAAATTAAAACATGAATTCAAGAAGAGGCTTTGTTAAGACAGCTGCTTTGGCTTCGGCCGGTATGGCCATGGTTCCAGAGACGGTTTTTGGGAAAAAGTTAAATATCTATGACGGCAAATTACGGCTGGCTTTCATTGGGGTGGGCCTTAGGGGTGCCAACCACTTGAACAATGCCCTTCAGAGGAAAGATGTTGAAATCACCGCCATTTGTGATATAGACCCCAAGCGTGTTGAGATTGCATTGGGAAAATTGTCTGAAGCAGGGTTTAAAAAGCCAAAGGTTTTTGGGGAAAACACACTCGATTATAAAAACTTACTGGAATTACAGGAAGTGGATGCCGTGATAATTTCAACCCCGTGGCTATGGCACACCAAAATGGCCGTTGATGCCATGGAGGCGGGTAAGTATACGGGCCTAGAAGTATCGGCTGCCAATACGCTTGAAGAATGTTGGGATTTGGTGAATACGCATGAAAGGACGGGAAGCCATCTGATGATATTGGAAAATGTGTGCTATAGAAGAGATATTCTGGCGGTTCTTAATATGGTGAAAAAGGATGTGTTTGGAGAAATGTTGCACTTTACCTGTGGCTACAAACACGACCTTAGAGGTGTTAAATTCAATGATGGTCAAACTGCATATGGCAAGGGTGTTGAATTTGGGGAAAAGGGTATATCTGAATCCAAATGGAGAACACAACACTCTTTGCTAAGAAATGCAGATGTATACCCAACCCATGGTTTGGGTCCCATTGCCGTAATGGCAGATGTCAATCGAGGGAACCGCTTTGTGTCCATGACATCGCATGCAACGAAAGGTGTTGGACTTCACAAATATATTGTGGACAACGGTGGGGAGAGCCACCCAAATGCCAAATTAAAATGGAAACAAGGAGATGTGATAACCTCTACCATTGAGACAGCAAATGGAGAGACAATCATTGTAACGCATGATGTAAACTCACCAAGACCCTATTCATTAGGGTTTACAGTCCAAGGGTCTAAAGGAATCACGGATTTTGACTATCACACCCGTAGAATTTATGTAGAAGGAGTCTCAAAAAGTCATTCTTGGGAAGAGATGGATACTTGGCTTAAGAAGTACGATCATCCGCTTTGGAAAAAATATGGGGAATATGCCATGGGATCAGGACACGGAGGGATGGATTTCTTTGTAATGAATGCCTTTGTTGAATCTGCAAAGCAAAACATAGCACCACCAATGGATGCCTATGATGCAGCCGCTTGGAGTGCAGTGACTCCATTATCTGAAGCATCAATTAAAAATAACGGGGAACCGCAGGATTTCCCTGATTTCACCAGAGGTATGTGGATCAAGCGCAAACCTTATAATTGGATTAAAGAAACCTTTTGAACTTAACAATCATCTGTTTACTAACTAAATAACTCTTTATGAAAAACCGCAAATTAATTTTATTAATTCCGCTATTTCTCTTTGCCATGGTTTCATGGTCACAAGAGAAGCCAATTACCGGTACTGTTGTTGACGGTACAGGACAGCCTGTTGTTGGTGCCAACGTATTGGTCAAGGACCAAGCGAAAGGCGCCGTAACGGATTTTGATGGAATGTTTACTATAGACAATGTAACCTCCGATGATGTTTTGGTAATATCTTCCATAGGATTTACCACTCAAGAAACACCAGTAGGAAACCGGACCAACATCACTGTTACGCTACAAGAAGATGTGAGTCAATTGGAAGAGGTGGTCGTAGTGGCTTATGGGACACAGAAAAGAGAGACGGTGACTTCGTCTTTGGTCAGTATTGACTCTGAAAAACTAAAAGATATAACCACTCCCGAGGTTTCCTCCATGCTACAAGGAAAAGCCGCGGGCGTTCAAGTAGCCGCTTCCAGTGGGTCTCCTGGGTCCGCTCCAAATATACTAATACGGGGTGTTGCATCCTTGAACGGAAACATTACTCCCTTATGGGTCGTGGATGGGGTGATCCAGCATGGGGTTCCTGTTATAAACCCAAATGATGTGGCCAACATATCCGTGCTGAAGGATGCTTCGGCAACGGCATTGTATGGGTCCAGAGGTGCCAACGGTGTGGTAGTGGTAACCACCAAAAGGGCTCCTTTGGGTGAAAAACCACAGATTCAAGTAAGTACCAAATTGGCCATCAATCAATTCAATAGCGGCCAGTTTGAGGTAATGGACTCACAGCAGTTGTATGATTACCACACTCAATTTGAAAATTCACAACCATGGTTTGATGAAAGCTTGTTGGGCAGGGACACAGATTGGGTAAAAGGGGGCACAAGGAATGCCTTGGTGAGGGATGCCAATGTATCCTTCACCTCTGCCACAGAATCTTTGAACTTGTTCTTGAACATGGGATATTACAATGAAGAGGGCACTGTAAGAGGAAATGAACTGGATAGGTATACCTTCCGTACTAATTTGGATTATAAAATCAACAAAAAACTGACCATAAAACCCAAGTTGGCGTTTAGTTTTGATAATAGGGACCGCATTGCTGAAGCTCCGTTGTATGAGCTATATCTAAACTTACCTTGGGATATACCTTTTGATAGTGAAGGAATTCCCGTAAATGCGCAGGATTCCCAAGACTGGTTGGGAAGGGACCAAAGAAACTACTTCTATGACCAACAGTGGAACTACTCTTCCAGGAATGACTTTAACTTCAGTACAAACTTTGACTTTGAATACCAGATTGTACCAAATTTAGTCCTTCATTCGACCAACAACTTTACGCTTTACAGAAGAAAAGACCTTCAGTATACAGACCCAAGGTCCAATTCAGGTTTGGCCAATGGTGGTACAATCCGAAATTTTGCGGCCAACAGAAATACCCGATTAACAACACAGATGTTGAAATACAGCAATGTTTTCAATGACAACCATACGGTAAGTGTTTTGGGCGGATATGAATATAACGATTATGAATACGAAGACTTCGGCGCTTCTGGAAATGGAATCATTGCGGGAGGTGAGATTCTCAATGCAGCCAGTGAGACAGGAGAGGTAGAAGGTCGTAAGAATGAATATGCCCTGCAATCCTTTTTCTTGGCTGCAGAATATGACTACCAGAGCAAGTATTTTGCGAAAGCTTCCATTAGAAGGGATGGGGCCTCAAACTTTGGATTGGACAATCAATACGGTAATTTCTTTTCCATAGGTTTGGGTTGGAACGTTCATAAAGAGGATTTCTTTAATACCGATGTTTTTAACCAGTTAAAACTTAGGGCCAGTTATGGTTCGGTGGGTAACAGGCCATCATCATTATACCCCTACCAAGGAACATATAGGGTAAATACCCAGTATATTGGAACCCCAGGGGCCATATTGGACCAATTTGGAAATCCAGATTTGGGGTGGGAGAAGTCCTATGAGACCAACTTGGCCTTGGATACAAGGATTTTGGATGTCGTAAGCCTAACGTTTGAATATTACAACAAGAATACATCAGACCTGCTCTATTTTGTGAGTCTCCCTGATCTTACTGGATTCCAAGGATTCTGGGAAAATGTAGGGGGGTTGACCAATAAAGGTTTTGAAGCCGCAGTTTCTGCCGATATTGTATCAAAACAAGACTTTAATTTCAATGTTGGTTTCAATATTGGGGTCAATAGAAATGAGATCACAGAGCTTTATGATGAACAAGAAGAGATACCGGTAGGTTCAAAAATCTTCAAGATAGGGGAAGATGCGGACACTTGGTACATCAGAAAATGGTTGGGTGTAGACCCGGATAATGGTCAGCCATTATGGGAAGTGGTGGACCCAGATACCGGGGCAAAGTCGGAAACAAGCGATTGGAATGAGGCTACCTTGCAAACAGTAGGCACTTCAACACCCGATTTCATTGGAGGGTTTAATACCAGTCTCAGGTATAAGAATATGTCTTTGACCTCCAACTTTAGTTTCTCCAAAGGAGGAACTTTGTACAATGCTTCCCGTGAACTGTTTGATTCTGATGGATTTTATTCAACGTTCAATCAAATGGTACTGGCCGATGGTTGGTCCAGATGGCAACAACCGGGCGATATTGCAACACATCCCCAAGCCATAGAAGGAGGAAACAACAATTCCAATAAGCGCTCTTCCAGATATTTGGAAGATGCGAGCTACCTAAGGCTGAACAATGTAACGCTCTCGTATAGTTTGCCCCAAAACATCCTGACCAAGTTGGGTGTAAGCAATGCCAACATCTATTTGGCAGGGGACAATCTATTTACCATTACTGACTTTACTGGGGTAGATCCAGTAGTCCGTGGTAATCCCGATGATGCCATTCCAGGATTATCTGGCTCGGTAAGTTTAACCTACCCCGTTCCAAGAAGATATGTATTGGGACTAAGCGTAACTTTTTAAAAAACTTAATTGCAACGTAATGAAAAGAATAATATATACTATTTTATCCGTTACCGCATTTGTGTTTTACTCTTGCGATATAGAGCGAAACCCTTATGATCAAATAGCAGTTGATGATCTTTTTAGTGACCCAGGGTCAGTTACAACAGCCACAATAGGCAATTATGCCTTGTTGAAAGGTGATGTTGGTTATGACGGTTGGGTGGATGATCTACATAGGATCTCAGAATATGCCGGTGATAATATAACCTTGAGCGGAGGTACAACAGACCATTTGTTTTTCCTCTACAACTACCAATCCATTGCCACAAACTCCAGGGTGGATAGGTTTTGGAGAAACTCCTACAAGATTGTTGTGGGCACAAACCTAATGATTGAAAAAATAGCCGAAGGCGAATCTGTTGAAGGAGATCAGTTGTTGGGCGAGAATTATTATTTGAGGGCATTGGTGTTCTTTCAAATGGGAAATGTTTTTGGAAGACCATATAACCAAGGTGGGGCAAACCCTTCCATTCCTTTGAAACTTACGTCCGATACGGAAGATAGACCTGACAGGAGTACGGTTCAAGAGGTCTATGACCAAGTCATCAGCGATTTGTTGAAAGCAGAATCCTTGATGACCGAAAACAAAGGAGCATCCTTTGCGTCAAAGGAAGCGGCACAAGCACTGTTGTCAAGAGTCTATTTATATATGGAGGACAACGCCAAGGCAGAGGAATATGCCGATAAGGTAATCAACTCTGGATTCTATTCCCTATTGCCCACATCGGAATTTTCCGAAATGAACAGATTAAAACCTGACCAAAATCCGGAAGCAATTTTTGCGGTTACCTTGAGCAGTTCGTCCGATTTGTTGGGACAGTGGGACGATTGGTACACCATTGGTTCGTTCTATGCCACGGTTGAAGGTACCGGTTGGGGAGAAATGTATGCCTCAAGATCATACTTGGACTTGATTGATGAAAATCCCGAAGATGCTAGAAAATCATTTATTGAACCCCAATATCTAACTGATGATGAAGAGGACAGGATACCGGCAGTGTATTGGGTAAATGAAGACTATGTATACCAATTTGCACAGACCACGGATACTGGTGGAACCATAACATTTGATTATGAGGACAGCAATTACACCTTGCAATCTGAGGATGTAGATGGCGAGACAGTATACTATTTTAACGGTCCAAGTGGTCGTCAAGATGTAATTTTTGATTTTGATTTGGAGAAACGGAACGGGCATCCCAAATTCTTTATTCTCAAAGCCTCCCTTCAGGAAGACGATTTGCATATGTGGTCGCCTACGGTATCCAGATTTGCGGAAATGTACTTGAACAAGGCGGAATCCTTGGCCAAGCGCAGTGCAGATCAAGATGCTTTGGATAACATCAACATCTTAAGGCAAAGAGCCGGAGTACCGGAATATACATTGGGCAACCTTCCCGATGGCAAGACCGTATTGGATGTGGTTTTGGATGAACGTAGGTTGGAATTGGCTTTTGAAGGCCATAGAAGATACGATGTGTACAGAAATGGACGTACCCTCAATAGAAGATATCCAGGGACACACTTGAACAATGCAAACCCATTTTTGGAAATACCGGCGACCCACCCAAGGGTAATCGAATTTATACCCGAGCAACAGATTATTCTACAACCATCATTGGAACAAAATCCATGATAAAATGCAACTCCCAGGAAAGGAACCTTGTCTCCTTTCCTAGGAGTTTTTTTAAAAGCCCATGAAGGTCAAAAGTCTAAAATATTGTGGTCTGGTCATTGGTTTCATGACAGTACTGTCCTGTTCCAAATCAATTAAGGATATACCACAAGGAAAACTCTTTTCCGAAATCCCATCGGAAGTTTCCGGTATAACCTTTACCAATAAGGTAATGGAGTCGGAAAAACTGCATTACTACAAATACCTGTATATCTATATTGGGGGAGGAGTGGCCGCTGCAGACTTCAACAATGATGGCTTACAAGACCTTTTCTTCACTTCCAACATTTATCACAACAAACTGTTTCTTAATAAAGGGAATTTTAAGTTTGAGGATATCACCATTGAGGCAGGAATTGAAAAAAGAGTCGGTTTTGACACTGGAGTTTCGGTAGCGGATGTGAACAACGATGGTTTCTTGGATATCTATATCAATAGGGCAGGCTGGTACAATGGCGAGCAAAAACTGGCCAATATGCTCTACATAAACAATGGAGACCTCACCTTCACTGAAAAGGCTGAAGAGTTTGGATTGGCAGATACCAACCGATCTATTTCCTCTACGTTTTTTGATTACGACAATGATGGGGATTTGGATGTATATATCGCCAATGCACCTTCTGGAATAGGGCATACGGGCAAGGTGTTGGATTTGGAAAAAATACAGAAGAGCAAGGAAACGGAAACCTTTAAAAGTAGCGATAGATTATACAATAATGATGGGAATGGTCATTTTACCAATGTATCCGAAGAGGCAGGTATCCTGCCCGAAGTTGGATTTGGCCTTAACGCCCAAGTCGGAGATTTGAACAATGACGGCTTGCTGGATATTTATGTGAGCAACGACTTTATAATGCCCGATTTTGCATACATCAACAATGGTGATGGCACCTTTACCGATAAAAAGGATGAACTGTTCAAACACATGTCCTATTACAGCATGGGGGCAGATATTGCAGATGTCAACAATGATGGTTTGCAGGACCTCTTGGTTTTGGATATGAGCCCTGAAGATTATGTAAGGTCCAAGACCACCATGTCAATGATGTCCATAGATCGGTTTTATACCATGATAGCCAATGACCATCACTACCAATATATGCACAATGTACTTCAGCTGAATAACGGAAAAGGAAATTTCAGTGAGATCGCACAACTATCCGGAGTCGCCAAAACAGATTGGAGTTGGTCCGCTTTGTTTGCAGACTTTGACTTGGATGGGTATGATGACCTTTATGTTACAAATGGGATTTATAGGGATGTGGTCGATAGGGATGTCAACAATGAAATCAACAAATACATCAACCAAAACAGGCAAAACCTAAAAGAAGAGGATTTTTACAAGTTTACCCAAAAACTGCCTCAACAAAAACTGACCAATTACCTCTTTAAAAATGAGGGTAATTTAACCTTCAACAATAAAACTGAAGACTGGTCGGATATGAAAGGTACATTCTCCAACGGTGCCGTGTATGTAGATTTGGACAATGACGGAGACTTGGATATTGTGACCAATAATTTGGATGAGAAGGCCACACTTTTAAGAAATAACAGCAGGGAGCAAGGTAAGGGCAACTACCTACAAGTTACTTTTAATGGAACCCCCAAGAACCGTTTTGGAGCAGGAACGAAGGTGACCCTTTATGGGCAAGATGGCAAGCATAGGGTAAAACAGCTCATTAATGCCAGGGGTTATCTTTCTTCAACCTCGAACAAATTGCATTTTGGACTTGGGCCGATTACCGAGTTGGATTCCGTTAAGATTACTTGGTTGGATGGTAAGGAACAAAAAATAGATGGAGTTAAAGCCAATCAACTCTTGCATGTAGATTATGCCAATGCGAAAGACCCTGCACATAGTCCTGTGGCGGGGAATGATGACACATTTTTTCTTGAAGAACCCTTTCCATATTCCCATGAGGAAAATGAGTTCAATGATTTTGATGTGCAATTGTTGCTGCCACACAAACTCTCACAGTTGGGGCCAGCGATTGCCAAAGCAGATTTGAACGGGGATGGTATTGATGATATTTTTCTGGGAGCTTCCCATAACAAAATAGCACAATTGTTAATTTCCAATACCGAAGGGAAGTATACTCCACAGCGAATTCAAGATTTTGTGGAGGATAGATCATATGAAGATGTATCTGCTTGCTTTTTTGATGCCGATAATGATGGGGACAAAGACCTGTACGTGGCAAGTGGAAGTTATGAGTTCACAGAAAATGTAGAACAACTGCAAGACCGACTCTATATAAATGATAAGGGCAACTTTAAACGAGCAAATTCAAAACTCCCCAAAATAAGTTCTGCTGCAGCCGTGGTTATTGCTTCAGACTATGATCAAGATGGGGATGAGGATCTGTTTGTGGGCAGCCGGGTAATCCCTGGAAAGTATCCCTATGCTCCAAAGAGTGTTTTGCTGATCAATGAGGGTGGGCAATTTAGGAATGCCATTTCGGAATTGGCCCCGGATTTGGAAGAAATAGGATTAGTCACCACTGCCCAATGGGGAGATATTGATAATGATGGGGACCAAGATTTAGTGGTGTCGGGAGAATGGATGGGTCTGGAAGTCTTTTTAAATGACCAAGGGCGACTTTCCAAGAACGAAAAATACGCAAACCTCTCAGGTCAAACAGGTTGGTGGAACAAGATTGCCTTGGAAGATTTGGACAATGATGGCGATTTGGACATTATTGCCGGGAATTTGGGGCTTAACTATAAGTTTCATGCATCTTCGGAAAAGCCATTTCATGTCTACACGAACGATTTTGATGAGAATGGCGTGGAAGATATTATGCTGGCAAAGTATTACAACGAAAAACTGGTACCTGTTCGGGGTAAAAACTGTACCTCTCAACAAATGCCCTATTTGAAAGAAAGAATAAAGACCTATCAAGAGTTTGCAAGCAGCGACTTGCAACACATTTTAGGGGAAGACATCACCAAGGCAATGCATTTGCAAGCGGTTGAGTTTAGATCGGGTTATTTTATCAATAATGATGAACAGTTTCAATTTGTTCCCTTTCCTATTGAAGCCCAATTGAGTCCGATCAACAGTATAGTTTACCATGATTTTAATAAGGACTCCATCAAAGATTTGCTGTTGGCCGGGAACAAATATGGGTCGGAAGTGGAAACAACTAGGGCAGACGCTGGTATTGGAATATTCTTGAGTGGACTGGGAGACAACAAATTTGCCTATCGGGACAATTTGAAAACAGGATTCTTTGCAAGTGGTGATGTTAAGGATGTGCAACTGATACACCATGGAACCCAAGAAGCTATTCTAATTGCCAATAACAATGCTGGCCATCAGTATTATAAAATAAAAAGCAACTAATTGTGAGCATCCCTAAAAAAATAACCCTAATCTATTACTGCCTTTTTTCATTTTTTGGAATGACGGTTTTTGCATGCCAATCAGATAATGGGACAGTCCCCGTTGATCCACCTGAACAAGGCCTTGATTTTTCCGTAACCATTCCGGCAGGTGCCAATAGTTGGGTGATCAATGATACCGAAAGGGATACTGAGGTCATATATGATACAGGAATACATAACTGGACCAGTCTTGACGATGTGATCCGTACCTACTTTAAAACAGAATCCGAAGGAGAGTTGCATTTGGGGCTTAACATAAAATCGCCCCAAGGCGAATCCAAGATAAAGGTAACAGTCGGGACCAAGTCCAAAGAAGTGGTTATCTCCAATAACGAATACAAAACCATTGAAGTAGGTAAGTTTGAGTTGGCGTCTTCTGGATACCACTACATAGAAATTCAGGGAATCAGTAAATCAGGGACTTATATTGGGGATATTAGTGACATTTTGATCGGAGGTCCGGCGGTAAGCTCCATAACCTTTGTTCCTACGGAAAATCAATACTTCGGCAGAAGAGGACCATCGGTGCATATGAGTTATGAAGAACCAGAGGGAAAGAACATACAGTGGTTCTACAATGAGGTTACCGTTCCAGAGGGAGAGGATATATTAGGGTCGTTTTTTATGGCCAATGGCCATGCCCAGGGCTACTTTGGCATGCAGGTGAACTCAGAATCGGAAAGAAGGATTTTATTCTCTATATGGAGTGCTTTCAGCACCGACGACCCTAACCAGATACCGGAAGATTATAAGGTGATAAACCTTGGAAACGGTAGTGGGGTCACTGTTCAGGATTTTGGAAATGAAGGATCGGGAAAACAAAGTTTTAAGGCGTTTGATTGGAAGGCAGGGACTACCTACAAGTTTTTGTTGAAAGGGGAGCCCTCCACGGATAATTCAACGGACTACACGGCATATTTTTATGCCCCGGAGATAGGGGAGTGGCAATTGATTGCCAGCTTGCGAAGACCCAAAACATCAACCTTCTTAAAACGACCACACTCCTTTTTGGAAAACTTTGTGCCCAGTACGGGGTTCATTGCGAGGGAAGTGCAGTTTGGGAATCAATGGGTATATACCACGGAAGGGGATTGGATTGAATTGGCTAAGGCAACCTTTACCGCAGATGCAACAGCTTCCCAAGGCCATAGATTGGACTATATTGGAGGAACCCAAGGAGACCATTTTTTCTTGAAGAACTGTGGCTTTTTTAATGGCAGTGTGGGAGTGGGCACATCATTTGTCCGTACTTCTTCCCAAGAAGCTCCCAATATTGACTTTTCAAACTTGGAACTCCCTTGATATACAGAATTTAAAAACGGTGATTTATTTTTTAATTGTTTGAGTTAGTTTAATGAGTAGGGCCTCTGATTTTCTTCAGGGGCTTTATTCATATAGACCATTTTTGCACTATATCTGTATGGTAATTGAATAACTGAGTAGTAAGATAATCTAACTTTTTATTTGATAGATTATAAAAATTACGTTATTTAGCATATGTAATACATAATACATATGAAGAATTTAATAGCAGCTACATACGCTCCGATGCAGAAGGATAAATCTTTGAACTTGGATATCACAAAAGATTATGCAAAATATTTAAGGAATAATGGGGTGAGCGGGGCATTTGTCAATGGTTCAACCGGTGATTTTACATCATTGAGCACCATGGAGCGCAAACAATTAATAGAAGCTTGGGCCAAAAATAAGCCAGAAGGATTTTACCTGATCAACCATGTGGGGCATACCAATTTACGTGAATCCAAGGAATTGGCTGAACATTCATCTGAAATGGTGGATGCCATTGCGGCTTTACCTCCTTTTTACTTTAGGCCTAAAACAATGGATGATTTGCTTCATTATTGCGAAGAAGTAGCACTATCCGCTCCCAATATTCCCTTCTATTATTATCACATACCGGTATTGACAAGGGTAGATTTTTTAATGGCCGATTTTTTGGAAAAGGCAACGACCAATATCCCAAATTTTGCAGGAATCAAATACACCAATGATCATATACAAGATTTCGGTAAATGCTTAAAGTTTGATTCCCAAAAAATAAAACTCTTCTTTGGGATAGACGAAAAATTTTTGGATAGCCTGATAGCTGGAGCCATAGGATGGGTGGGTAGTACCTATAATCATTTGGCTCCATTGTATATTGAGATTGCTTCCAGTGTATCCCAGGGTAAAATGGAAAGAGCGGAACATCTGCAGAAAAAGGCAATCGCTTTTGTAGAGACCCTTGAATCATTAGGAGGGTTTCATGGTGGAAGCAAGAGCTTTATGAAACACTTTGGATTGGATATGGGCCCCAGCCGTTTTCCACATAAGGCCTTTAATGAAGAAAAGCTTTCCAAGGCAATGCACCTTTTTGAAGAAATGGACATTATTGGGTACATGTCCAAGCCATTTTACCATGACCCAGTACTTTAGTCAAACTTTTTTTCATGAATTATGTTATACATAATACAAAAATTAATATATTCGCCTTCATAACACTTAGATAATCAAACTTTAAAATCTATGAAACTCTCAAACTATGTAGAAAAATGCACAAGGAGCAATTTGTGGGAGTGCCCTTGGAAAAAGGGAAGACTTACTCATTTTTTCCTTTTTACTTTGTTAAGCCTGTTTTCGGCCACTATGTACGGTCAGGAAGTACGGGTAACCGGTAATGTAACAGGTACGGATGGTGTTCCCTTGCCGGGAGCCACCGTTTTGGTGAAGAACACTTCAAATGGCACCCAAACAGACTTCGATGGAAATTACGTCATTGAAGCAAGTTCCGGCGATATTTTGGTGTTCAGTTATATTGGGTTTACTACCCAAGAAATTACGGTTGCCAACCAAACCAACATCGATGTGATTTTAGCCGAGAACACAGCTATGCTGGATGAAGTGGTGGTGACAGGATATGGTAGCCAGTCAAGGTCTACGTTAACCTCGTCTGTGGCAAAGTTGGATACCCAAGTTTTGGAAAGTGCCACACGTTCCAATCCGGCCACGGCCTTACAAGGAACTATTGCCGGTTTACGGGTGACCAATACCACGGGGCAACCTGGATCTACTCCAGAAATTGTACTACGTGGAGGAACCAATTTTAGTGGTAGTGACTCACCACTTATTTTGGTCGATGGAGTTCCCAGTTCTTTTTATGCCTTAAACTCAGATGATATTGAGTCGATGGAGGTCTTAAAAGATGCGGCGGCCACGGCCATTTATGGTGCACGATCGGCCAACGGGGTTATTTTGATCACCACCAAGTCGGGTAAATCAGGTAAGTCCTCCATTAATTATAAGTACAGATACAGTATAAACAAGGAGCGGAACGACCAAAAATATATTGGCGCGGCAGATCATATCAATTACAATAGGCAATCAGTGGCTTGGTATAGGGAGGCGACGGGTGATCCCGGGGCATTCAGTGCCTTTTTGGACGGTAACCATAGTGCAGCCACAGGGAACAATGCGACAAATGACCCCTTTACCACGCAATTGTTGACCTCAGATAATCAATACCTCCTTAATCAGCCTGGATGGCAATCCATTCCGGATATTTTAAATCCTGGTCAACAGATTCTGTTTTATGACAATAAGGATGTAGGGGACCGGATTTATCAAACCAGTGAATCCAAGGATCATTATATATCCTTTGACGGTGGCAACGAAAAGGGCACATACTACTTAGGATTGGGTCTTTTGGACAACGATGGACTTACATTGGGCACAGGTTTTAAAAGGTATTCCGGAAAGTTTAGTGGATCCTATAAGATCAGTGACAGGGTAAAGATAAACTCCAACATTTTATATTCACACTCCAATTTAAGCCTAGGAGGATTAGGTAATGAAGATACCGTGTTCAGAAGGTTCCAAGGACAGGCTGCAACTTCCAGGACCTATGATAGTAACCCCGATGGAACCTGGTCTGATCAGTATGCGCCAGGGCAGAACCAAGGCTTTGGAAACCCTTTGTATTATCAGGATAAGTTTGTCAGAAAGAACTTGGAACAGCGTTTAACAGCTTCAGTGGGCCTCGATTGGAATCCTTTGGATGAATTGAAGCTCTCTTTGAACGGAAGCCACTTTACCATAAATGATCACAACGAGAGTTTTAACAAGGCCTACAGGGTTGGTAGCAACACAGGGCCTTTACGTACCGGTAGAGAAGCCAGCGTTAGTTTGAATAGGACCTTGAGGAATCAGCTGACAGGTACCTTGAACTATATCGAAAGCTTTGGGAACCATAATGTCAATGCTTTGGTTGGGGCGGAATATTATAAGGACAATATTTTCCTGTCCGGGGCGGGGACAAGGAATTCCCCAACGGATTTGATCCAAACACTCAATGCAGGGGCAGAGGCGAATGGAATACCTTCAACCTTTGAATCGGAGCAAGTTATTGTATCGACCTTTGGAAGGTTGTTGTACGATTATGACAATAAATACTTGGTCGGCTTTACGTTCAGAAATGATGGGGCCTCAAGATTGGGCAATAACAAATTTGGGTTCTTCCCCGGTGCATCCCTTGGTTGGAACGTACACAACGAAGACTTCTTTCAAAATTCGGGACTGGGCAAGACCATATCTGTATTAAAACCAAGATTAAGCTATGGTGTCAATGGAAATGTTAGCTCCCTGACCCCTCCTGGTCAACGCGATTATACAGGAAACTATGTGGTTTTTGGGTCATATAGTGGCCAAGGTGTCTACAATGGGCAAACAGGTTATGCCAATTCAGGTTTGCCAACCCTTGATTTAGCTTGGGAGCGTTCCACTACTTTAAACGCAGGTTTGGATTTATCCTTGTTCAACAGTCGTTTAAACTTGATCATGGATGTCTATTCCAGGGATATCAAGGATAAGATTGCAAACTTGACCTTGCCCTATTATACAGGTTTCAGTTCCATAAGAACCAACAATGGAACTTACAGAAACAAAGGGATAGAGCTTCAGATAAATGGAGATGTCATCAGAAAAGATGATTTTACTTGGAATTTAGGGGCTACCATCACGTCCAACAAAAATTATGTGGTGGAGTTACCTGAAAATGACAATGATCTAAACAGACAGGGAGGAACCTTGATTTGGAATCCTGAAACAGGTCAGGAAGAATGGGTCGGTGGACTTCAGGAAGGGCAACGTTATGGGGGTGATTTGGTAGTGGCCTTCGAACAGGAGTCCATTTACGCCAATCAGGCCGAGGCGGATGCCGATAATGGCATTACCGACGAATATGTGCCCGGGGCCAGCCGCAACCAAAGATGGGCAGGTGATGTAAAGTGGGTCGATCAAAATGGGGATGGTGTAATCAATAACCTTGACAGAAAGGTAATAGGGCGTACCACACCAGATTTTATCGGAGGATTCAACACCAGTCTTACTTACAAAAACTTTAGCCTGTTCGTACAAACGGATTTTGCCACAGGACACTTAGTGTGGAACCATATCAGGAACAAAGGGTATGCACAGACGCAGGGTAACTTGGAACAGCCCATCGAGGTCTTGGATTCATGGACGCCTGACAATACCGATACCGACTGGCCCCGTTTTGTTTTTGTAAATGGTACCAAGAACGTTTGGAGAGGAAGCGAGAGCGTAGGAAGTTTACAGACCGAAGGCAATGAAAAGTTTTGGGAAAAAGGAGATTATTTGGCCTTAAGGGAGGTAACGTTGACGTACAATGTTCCTACTGAGTATTTTAATGATGTGATCAAAAGGTTGAGCATCAACGTAACAGGGACCAACCTACATTATTTCAAGAGCATGAGCGGGGATACCCCTGAGGTTGGTGGCGTGCAGTACGGTGAATTTCCAGTACCCAAAACCATTACCATTGGACTTAACGTAACATTTTAAAAAAGACAGAAATGAAAAAGTATATCATAATATTAACAGTGGTGTTGGGCCTCTTTGCTTGTGAAAGCGAATTGGAACTGGTAGCACCAAGTGAACTGACAGTGGCTGGATTTTGGGATACCGAAGAAGGTGCTAGAACGGCCCATACGGGAATGTTTGCAGATTTAAGGGATGCGACCGGAACGCTATGGTTGCTTGGAGAAATACGAAGCGATGTCTGGGGCGGTAGGACCTATGAGTCACCGGCAAACGTGTCATTGATAGAATCGAGCTTTACGGTCTCAACCGCTCCTTTTGGAGGTTGGGCTGGGCTATACACCCAGATTCATCGGATCAATGACTTTTTGATCAATGTGCCGGGAATAGATTTTGTCAATGAATCCGATAAAGATCATCTAATTGGTCAAGCCTATGGATTAAGGGCATTGTATTACTATGCTTTATTGAAAGCCTGGGGTGATGTACCTATCATTTTGGAACCTTTGGCAACCGTTGATCCAGCCGGATTAAGTAGGGAAAGGTCGTCTCAAAGTGATGTAATGGCCCAAATAAAATCCGATATTGAAGCTTCGTTGAATGCTTTTGGTTCGGACAATAGTTTTTGGGCGGGCAACAAGAATTTTTGGAGCAAGGCGGCCACCTTGGCGCTCAAAGGTGATGTGTATATATGGTCCGGGAATTTAATGGGAGGTGGAAATGCCGACCTTACCGAGGCCAAAACGGCTTTACAGCAAATCGCTTCTTTTGGAATAAGTCTGGAACCCAGCATCGATAATCTGTGGGGGGTGCCAAACGAAGGAAACAGTGAGTTTATTTTTGCTGTTCAGTACCAGCGTGATGAAGCCTCCAATATTTATAACAGTTTTACAGGGAGAAGCACGGAAATCAACCCCCAGTTCAACGCTGCGGGAGAATCCATGGCCGATTTTATTATTGCTGGGGCCAATAGATATGGACAATCCGAGAAAACCATTTTGTTGTTGGATGACAATGATGATGCCCGAAAGGATGCAACGTTCATTAGATTGTATACGGATGACAATGGCGGAGCCGGTTATCCCACCTATAGCGAACCAACATATTTTGGGTCCATATTTAAAAAGTTTTTGGGCCAAGTAGATGGCTCTGAACGAATTTTTGAAAATGATGTGCCATTGTACAGATATGCCGATGTACTCTTATTATTGGCCGAAGCCAAGAACCTCCTTGGGGAAGACCCCTCTGGGGAAATCAACCAAATACGTCAAAGAGCTTATGGCGAAAATTATGAACCTGGTACCCATGCCTATGTGAATGGCTCCCAAACCGATAATGCCAATGCTATTTTGAACGAGCGTTATAAGGAGTTTATAGGTGAGGGAAAACGTTGGTGGGATCTAAGGCGAGCAGGAGACAGCTTCGTGATAGACAATGTAAGTTTTCTTAACTCTGGCGATGAGTATAAATTAATATTGCCCATTTCTGAAGATATGATAGGTAGGAATCCATTGTTGGATCAAACACCTGGATGGCAGTAAAATCTAATTGATTGTTTTGAGTTAGTTAGTTTAGTTCAAGAGAAAAGGCCCGATAGTAGTCGGGCCTTTTTGTGTTTTATGATTTAAATCCCAACGGGATATCAATGGTCTCCAGTTTTCTTGGCCCTCTGTTTTTTAGAAGAGGTGTTACTTTTTTCCGTTTTTGAAAATATGGTCAAAATGGGGCTCTAAATGTCTTCGCATGGCATTTCTAAACGTTTCGGGAGTACCTACTTTCAGATTGTCCAAAAGCATTCTATGGGTAACGAATGTACCCTTTGTGTAGTGATACTCGTCCAAATCGCGATTCTTGGTCTCTTTCAAATAAACATATTCAAAAACAGGTAACAGTAGACCTTGGAACCTTTGCAGCGTATCATTTTTGGAAATCTGATAAAGTTTCCCATGAAAGGCAACTTCCTTGTCCAAAGAAAATCTGGCCTTGCCTGTACTGGTGGCTTCTTCCGCTTCCACTATTTCCTCCAGTTCATCAAGTTCTTTCTGGGTCTTGTGCTCAAAAAGAAAGTCGGCCATACCCATTTCAAGGATCATCCGAAGCTCAAACAGATTTTTTAAGGTCTTCGTGCCCAATAGGGTAGGGTCCATGATCCGCTCAAAATTGTTGATGATATCGGGTTGCTTTAAAATCATTCCCCGATGCTTTTTGGATTCGATCAATCCCAAGGTTCGTAATCGCAACAGAGCTTCCCGAACAACGGTTCTGCTGACCCCAAGGTTGGTGGCAAAATCCAATTCCTTGGGAATGGGGTCGCCAGGTCCAAGATTATTTTCTTTAAAAAATTCCAAAAGCCTTAGTTCTACCTTATCAACTAATGAAAGGGTGTCTACTGGCTTTAACTTCTTTAATCGCTCCATAAAGCTTTTGGTTAACGGTAACGGGAATTCAAACAATTGGCAAATTGCCATAACTCGCCACGATATAAACATAACATCTTTTCCCGCTATAGTGGCAAAGATATTTAAAATATATTGTATATTTGTATTATGTCATACATATTATGATATATTCAGTGACTTATAAAAATGCACTTTTTGGAGAGTGGTTCGGATATTTAAACCGACAGGAAAAACCTCATATAATGCTCAAGGGAGGAAAGTGGAAAATTTGTTTTCATGTACCGAGGGCCCTGTATCAATGCTGGAAAACATTTGAAAGAATAGAAAACAAAGAAAATAAATAATCAATGGGATTGGTGAAGAATAAACTCGGGATGACAGTTACGGCCCTTGCATTGGCAGGCATCATATCATGTGGGCAAAAAAAGGATGCCGGAATCCAAATAGAAACACTGCAGCCAACTATGCCTGTCTTGGCCAAGAAGGAACGGAATGCGATTTTACGTATGGGCATAAGCTTGACCGATACTTTGGAAAGTAGGCAGCTGGAAGCCTTTACATTTTCATTGGAAGGTACCACGGATATCAATGATATTGCCGAGGCAACAGTTTTATACAGTGAAACCGGCAACAAGGAAGAGGAAACTGTTTTTGGTACGATCGCAAAACCAACAGCAACATTTACCATCACCGGGAGTAGTCCCATACGGTCCGGTGAACATAATTTTTGGCTATCTGTTGAATTGAAGGACACCCCGGAATTGACCCATAAAATAAATGCTGGGCTTGTATCTATTAAGCTTGCCGACGGAACAGAGGTAAGCCCTAAAATTACTTCAGGGATGGATCCCCAACGTATAGGAATTGCCCTTAAGCAAGCAGGTGAGGACAATATTGACACTTACCGCATTCCCGGTCTGGCCACCACGAATAAGGGAACCTTGATTGCGGTGTACGATAATAGATATAATGACCCGGTGGATCTTCAAGAAAATATTGATGTCGGTATGAGCCGAAGCACGGATGGAGGGCAAACGTGGGAACCTATGAAAGTTATCATGGATATGGGAGAGTACGGAGGTCTGTCCGAAGATCAGAACGGTATTGGAGATCCCGCAGTGCTTGTCGACAAAAACACAAATACCATTTGGGTGGCGGCCCTTTGGCTCCATGGTCATCCAGGAGAGCGTGCGTGGAATGCTTCCCAGTCTGGAATGTCACCAAAGGAGACAGGCCAATTGATTTTGGTAAAAAGTGAAGATGATGGGGTTACTTGGTCCAAACCCATCAATATCACATCCATGACCAAGAAACCAGAATGGCAATTGTTTTTCAACGGACCGGGCTCTGGTATAACGATGCAGAACGGGACGTTGGTCTTTGCCGCACAGTACAAGGACAAGGATAGGATACCGCATTCCACTATCATCTACAGTGAAGATGGTGGTCAATCTTGGGTCGTTGGAACAGGAGCAAAATCAGAAACTACCGAAGCGCAAGTGGTGGAAATTTCCAATGGGGTTCTCATGCTGAACATGAGGGACGATAGAAATCGGGCCAATCGAAAAGATTCCATCAATGGTCGTTCCGTGGCCATAAGCACTGACATGGGTAAAACATGGGAAGAACACCCTACTTCCCGAGAAGCATTGATTGAACCCAATTGTATGGCAAGTATCCTGGCATACGAACATCCTGAACGGGGAAAAATCCTGTTCTTTTCAAACCCCAATTCAAAGACCAAACGGAACCATATCACCATAAAGACCAGTTTCGATGGAGGAATGAGCTGGCCCGAGAAGAACCAGCTAGAGCTTTATGAAGAGGGAACGTATGGTTATTCTTGTCTTACCATGGTTGATGAAGACCATATCGGAATTCTTTATGAAGGAGTCAAGGAGCTGTATTTCCAAAAGATTCCGATTTCGGATTTGATACAATAAACCATGGAGCGATTGAAAAAAGGTTATGCCCTGTGTTGGATATTAACTTCCTTATTGACCACCAACGTAGTATGTTCACAGAGTTTTCAGTCTAAGTTCACCGTTGAAACACTGAATAATGCTTCTGTAAAATTGATTCCCTTTCCGCAGAAGGTGGAATGGGGTAAAGCAGTACGAACGATTTCATCTTTTCGGGTGGAGGCCGATTCGATTTTGCCTAAATCCATTCAGTCAGAGTTGGAATCTATTTGTAATGACATGGGAATCCTGAGGGATGGCAAGGCCAAGGACGTAATACATTTCCATAAAGACCCTTCCCTTCCAGATGAAGGATATGATCTCACTGTTACGGAAAAGGCAATTCATATTACCGCTGCTACAGAAAAAGGTCAGTTTTATGCCCTACAGACCCTAAGACAATTAATTTCCCATGTCGATGGCGACATTTTGCTCAAGCAATGTGCTATCTCAGATTGGCCTGCCTTTTCCATAAGGGGCTATATGTTGGATGTGGGTAGAAATTTTCAAAGTATCCAATCGCTCAAGGAACAATTGGATGTGATGGCGAGGTACAAATTGAATACCTTCCAATGGCATTTGACCGATAGACCGGCATGGCGCGTTGAAAGTAAGGTCCATCCAGAACTCAATGACCCCAAAAACCATAGACCTTCGCGAGACCCCGGCATGTTCTATACCTATGCTGAAATACGAGATCTTATTGAATATGCCGCTGAACGACAGATACAGGTTATACCGGAAATAGATATGCCGGGACATAGTGATGCCTTCACAACGGCTACCGGACATAAAATGGAGTCAAGGGAAGGGATTAAAATTCTTGAAAGGATTTTGGAGGAATTCTTTAATGAGGTTCCCAAAAGCTACTGTCCAATCCTACACACTGGTTCTGATGAAGTTGAGATAGAGGACCCCAAAGGATTTATGGACCACATGGTGAACTTTGTTCGGGACCATGAAAGGGAGGTCATGGTTTGGAACCCGGGACTGGAAGCCGATAATGATGTTATCCGTCAAACTTGGAAACCTGATTATGTGGACCAAAAGGGGTACAGGGAAGTGGACTCTTGGAACAACTACATCAATAATGGCGATCCGTTCATCCATATCCCAAAACTTTTCTTTAAGCCCATCGGAAATGGTTCAAAAAATAAAATCTTGGGGGGAATCATTTGTTTATGGCCCGATGTAAATCTCAATGAAGAGCAAGAGGCCATCACTACCAATCCGTTGTATCCTTCCCTGCTCACCTACGCATGGACCACTTGGACTGCCGATGTGCAAAAGGCATCCAAAGATTACCTAACCATGGTACCTCCAAAAGGAACGGTTGAAAATGAGTATTTTGATGCGTTCGAGAAATTCTTGATGCACCACAAGGAAGCTTATTTTAAGGATAAGCCCTTTCCCTATGTAGCACAGGCCAATACAGTTTGGGAACTATCGGGCCCCGTGGGGATGCCCCAAAAAAGTAAGGTCAAGAAGCTGGCATCCGGCAATACAGTCTATATCCGGGATCGTTTTAAACAGGGAGGCCAATTTCCAGAGGCCCAACCCGGAGAAACCTATGTTGCAAAAACATATGTTCACTCCAGTAAAGAACAGGAAGTAGATGCCTGGATAAGTTTTGAAACGCCATATAGGGCCAATAGGGTATATTCGGGTATTCCCCAAAGGGGAAAATGGGATGCGAATGGGGGTACAGTTTTGTTGAATGGACAGCCTCTGCCATCACCAGAATGGAAGAATCCCGGATGGAAACCATCCAAGACGGAAGGTTGGGGCACATCCCAAGATCAGGAAACACCATGGGAAAAAGAAGAACTGTATTGGACTAGGGAGCCCACCAAAGTGTATTTAAAAAAAGGATGGAACGAAGTGGAGATAAAAGTGCCTGGGACCAATTCATATCAAAACTGGATGTTCACTTTTGCCATAGGGCAGCAAGGCATCGAATTTTCCACTAAACCGGTTACCGAATGAAAAAAATAGTCGGCCATGTATTGATTGCAACCGTTTTATTGTTTGGATGTAATGTCAGGGCACAGCAGTTAGCGGATAAGGTCAAAATTGAAGAAGGAGTTGCATTGCCCTCAACATTGCAAGGTGAAACCGTTTTGGGATACGCTGGAATGTTGGGAGGCCAACTGGATGATGTGATTTTGGCCGCTGGTGGGGCCAATTTTCCCAATGGACGACCGTGGGAGGGAGGTGAGAAAGTATGGAGCGATGCCATCTACCTTTTTGAAAATGGAGTTTGGCATATTGCTGAAGAGAAATTGCCAAAACCATTGGCATATGGGGCATCGGTACAATTGCCCAGTGGTATCTTATGCATTGGCGGCGAAAATGCAAGTAATACCAGTAATTTGGTTTTTCTGATGGGATATGACCCAGATAGCGGAAAAATCACTTTTGCGGATTATCCACCTCTTCCTGAACCCCTGTCCTATACCGAAGCAGTCTTTGAAGGAGGATATGTGTATGTAGCTGGAGGGAAAAACGATGACAGAAGTACCAATGCTTTTTACCGAATGTCATTGGAATCAGAAAAGTGGGAAAAACTGCCTGACTTTCCGGGGGAACCACGTGCACTGCATGTGGCATTGGTTCAAGAAACCCAGCACTCCCGAAAACTCTTTCTCATTGGAGGCCGAAACCAAATTTCAGGTCAAAAATCAACACCATTGACCTCTTTTGTCTCTTATGACCTTGGTAATGGTACATGGCAGGAAGAAGGCAATATTGCCATTGATGGAAAACCAAGGGTTGTCATGGGCGCATCAGGGCAAGCAATGGGTTCCATGCATCTTTTGATCTATGGGGGGTCGGATGAACTCCTATTCAACAAGTTGGAAGAGATTGCCTTGCAGGTTCCTTCGGAACAAAACGATTCCATTGTTGGAGGAATGATTCGTAAAAGAGACTCCATTTTGAACAACCACCCTGGATTTTCAAAAGAGATATTGGCCTATAACACCATCACCCAAACGTGGTTTGTGTACGATACGTTGCCCCGACCCCTTCCTGTAACGGCCCTTTCTTTCCCAATGACCGAAAATCAGGGACTTAGAATTGTTTCGGGCGAAGTTTCACCGGGCATCAGGACACCAAAGGTGCAAACCCTGAGATTGGGCGAAGCTGCCAATCCATTTGGGACCACAAATTATATAGTACTGATAGCCTATTTATTGTTATCCTTATTGATAGGGGTGTATTTTTCCTATAAACAAAAGTCGACCAACGACTACTTCATTGGAGGGGGGCGTATTCCATGGTGGGCCAGTGGACTCAGTGTTTTTGGAACGCTGTTGAGCGCCATTACGTTTATGGCTATACCGGCAAAAGCTTTTGTCACGGATTGGTCATTTTTTATGCTGAATATGACAGCAATCATCATCACACCGGTAATAGCGTTGGTGTTCATTCCTTTTTTCAATCGACTTAAGATTACCACGGCCTATGAATTTCTGGAAGAGCGTTTTAACTACTTGGCAAGGGCCTTTGGTAGTCTATCGTTCATTCTATTCCAGTTTGGGAGAATAGGGATTGTACTTTTATTGCCTTCGTTGGCGATAACCATTGTAACGGGAATCCCTGTGGAAACCTGTATTCTCATCATGAGTTTGCTTTGTATCGTGTATACGGCCTTTGGAGGTATCGAAGCTGTGATTTGGACCGATGTGATGCAGGTCATTGTTCTTTTGGGGGGAAGTATTTTGGCTGTGGTCTGGATACTGCTGAATACCGAGGCTTCTTTTGGGGAGATGGTCTCCTATGCTTCGGAAAGGAACAAGTTCAATATAGCCAATATGGATTTTGATTTTACGACCGCTACCTTTTGGGTCGTTACCATTGGCGGATTGGCATCGGCTTTGGTCACCCAAGGAACGGATCAGACCATAGTACAGCGCTATTTGACCAGTAGCGATGTGAAAAATTCCAAGAAAACCCTGTACACCAATGCGGTATTGACCCTTCCGGCAACCATTATTTTCTTTGGATTGGGAACCTTACTCTTCATTTTTTACTCGGAAGCCCCGGAACGATTGTCCCCTGGCATTTCAAACAATGACTCCATTTTTCCATGGTATATTGTCAGGGAACTTCCCGTTGGGGTTTCAGGGCTGTTGGTGGCGGGTATTTTTTCAGCAGCAATGAGCAGCATAAGCAGTAGTCTTAATTCAGTATCCACTGCTTTTTGTAATGATTTCTATAAACGTTTCAACAATGACGTTCCTGACAGAAAACTACTGAAGATTGCACGTATTGCAACCGTGCTAACTGGTCTTGTGGGGATGGTATTGGCTCTTTGGATGGCCAATTCCAATATCAAATCCCTTTGGGATGAATTCTATCGCTACCTAGGATTGTTTACTGGAGGTTTAGGGGGGATGTTTCTCTTGGGGATTCTTACCAAAAAGGCCAATGGTGTTGGCACCCTCCTTGGATTGGTGTCCAGCGCCGTATTGATATGGTACATAAGCACATATACCGAAATCAGCTTCTTAATGTATGCTTTTTTTGGTATGGTGTCCTGTTTCGTTTTGGGCTACATTTTTAGTTTGGTGTTCAAAGAAAAGAATTGAAGGGTGAAAGGTTTGTTGGCGTTTGTGTTTTGTCTTTTTGGAATCAACCTGATTGCTGCCCAATTGAGTTTACCACATTTCTTTAGTGACCAAATGGTCCTTCAAAGGGATAAACCCATTCATTTTTGGGGCAAGGGCGAACCCGATAGGTTGGTGAGTGTAAAGTTCTTCGGTGAAGCGAAACAAGTACGAGTGGCCAAGGATTCAACATGGAGTGTCCATTTTAAGGCAAGGGATGCAATCACTACACCTGGTACCGTTCATATTTCCCAAGGACAGGAGAAAATTGTTCTATCCAATATGTTGATTGGCGATGTGTGGCTTTGCATAGGACAATCCAATATGGAATGGCCCATGGAAAAGGAGATGCACTTTGAGGAAGAACTCAAAAATATTGGCCAAACTTCGTTACGGTTCTACAATCCTACGTATGCGGGGAAGAATGTTTATGGTAGGGTTTTTAGCGATTCCATTGGAAAAAGGTTACAGATTGATAGGTTTTTTGAGGGCAACTGGCAATTGAGCAACAGCAGCACTGTAAAAACAATGAGTGCGGTAGGCTATTATTTTGGAAAAAAGATAGGTAAAGAAGAAAAAATACCCATTGGGTTGATCAATTTGGCCATTGGGGGAGCGCCTTTGGAAACCTTCATCAGCCTAACGACCTTAAAAAATGATGTTCGCTTTTCCGGGAAGGCCAGAAAAGATTGGATACACAACAACAACCTACCTATTTGGGTGCGGGAAAGGACAACTCAAAATACCAAGACCGCAGCAAATATACCTTCCGATAGTTTGGGGCCTAACCATGCCTTCAAACCAGGGTTTGCGTATTCCGCAGGAATAGAACCCATGTTGCGCATGCCCATAAAGGGCATAATTTGGTATCAAGGAGAAAGTAATGCCCAAGAAATTGAGCGGGTTCAGGAATATGCCGATTTGCAAGAACTAATGATTTTGGATTATCGGGAAAAATGGAGAATACCCGATTTGCCCTTTTATTGGGTCCAATTATCTTCCATAGATTCAATACAGTACAAATCACAATACTGGCCTTATTTTCGTGATGCGCAACGTAACCTATTGGTCCGAATTAAACATGGTGGAATGGCTGTGTCCAGTGACATTGGGGCGAGGAACGATGTTCATCCCACCAATAAGAAAGATGTGGGGGAGCGTTTGGCCAGATGGGCCTTAAAAGATGTGTATGGCCATGATGTAATACCTTCGGGACCGCTTCCCAAAAAAGCCATTTATAAAAATGGCCAGGTTATCGTGTCGTTCAAATATGGCCATGGACTTTCTGTAAGCGGCAGGGAAACCATTAAAGGTTTTTCAGTAGACGGAAAAAGCCCGATAGAAGCTTTTGTTGTGGATGATAACATTGTGATACCAGTTTCCGAAAGACCGGATTTTTTGTACTATGGCTGGCAACCGTGGACGGAAGCCAATCTCATCAATTCCGAAAAACTACCAGCGTCCACATTTAAGGTTAAAGTAAAGATTACTGGCCAAGATTGACTTTGTTACAAGAAATCATATAATTTATTGATTTCAAATAGATGAAGGTCAAAGAATGATACGAAGAGACCCAAAAGGCCCCAATTTAAAAAAAATGGCACTATCTGTCTGATTTATAATTGGCTAGAGATGATTCGTGAATTTTGGAACTCCGACGTTGACATTTTAAGATTGATGGCCTTACGATCATATGGACCTTAGACTTTCTATTGCCCTATCAATCGGACTCCTTTTTTGGATACTCACCGACACATTTTTTCCATTCGTCTATACTAAACCTTATTTCGACCATGGATTGTATCTTTCCAGAGCTGAAATACATTTTTTTGTATACTGCTAAATTGAATAGAAATGTACATTTTATTTATAGAGGATGATGCCATTGAGACCATGAAGTTTCAACGAACATTGGCTAAATTGGAATCCAAGCATACCCTAATCGAAGCTAAAAATGGGGAAGAAGCCCTGGAAATTCTGCAATCCGGAAGATCTTTGCCCGATATCATATTACTTGATCTGAATATGCCCAGAATGAATGGGATTGAGTTTCTGGAAATCCTAAAACAGCACGACAAGATAAAGTATTTGCCCACTATCGTCTTGACCACATCAGAAAATAGGGACGACTTGCTGGAATGTTACAAAATTGGGATAGCAGGTTATATCATAAAGCCTTTGAAATACGAAGATTATGAGGAAAAACTCAAGACAGTTCTTGAGTATTGGAACATCAATGAATTGGTGAAAGCCTAACCAAAATCCGTATTTCACAACAAAACTTACCAGTTAGGTAGACATTTTCCTACTTTTAAATCATATTAGCCAGATTATGAAGGGAATAGTTTTTGCCGAGTTTTTGGAAATGGTCGAGGATCAATATGGTCTCGAGACGGTTGATGCGATCATCGAAGCATCAGATTTGCCTTCTGAGGGTATTTATACCTCCGTGGGGACGTACGAATTCAATGAAATGGTTTTGTTGTTACAAAGCCTGAACAAGAGAGTCAATGTACCCATAGATGATCTTCTGTATGCCTTTGGGCATTATCTGTTCAATAGTTTGGGAAAAGCACACCCTGAGGTCATTAAAAGTTATACCTCCCCAATTGGTTTATTGTACTCCATTGAGGATCATATCCATGTGCATGTGCAAAAACTCTATCCAGATGCTGAATTGCCCACTTTCAAGATTTTGGACAAAACAGATACCTCTATCTCTATGGTCTATGTTTCTTCCCGTGGGCTTTATCGATTGGCGCATGGTCTTATTGAAAAGTGTTTCGAGCATTTCAACGCTTCTTCAACGGTTGCGTTTGAATTGTTGAAAGAAAATGGAACTGAAGTCAAATTTGATGTGGTGCAAAATGGAGAATAATGAGATTGAAGTTTTAAAAAGGGCACTGGAGCGTCAAAAAAAAGCAAGGGTTCAGGCAGAAAAAATACTGGAGGAAAAATCCAAGGAACTGTATGATACCGCAGAGCATTTAAAACGAGCCAATGCTAGACTGGAAAATTTATTGGATGAAAAGGTAGACGATGTTGACACTGCTTTTCTCAACATCATTGATCCCTATGTGGTCATGGATTTGGAGTTTAACGTTATCCGAACCAACGAATCCGCCAAGGACTTTCTAGGTTTCGATTACACTAAAGAAAACGTGAACCTATCCAATTTTGTGCATTCTGATTTTCTTCAATATACCTCCGAGTCTATACAATCTCTTTTGGAAACGGGGATGCTTAAAAACTATAGGGCCAAAATAATTTTGCCCAATGGAACCCAAAAGTATGTTCAGATCAATGCCAGTCTTATCCATGATAGAAAAGGTGCTCCCATAGCTGCCCAAGGAATCATCAGGGATATCACGCAAGAAAAAGAAATAGAAAGTCTGCTGGGTAAACAGCGAAAACAACTGGATATCATCGTGGAGAACTCTCCTTTGGGCATTGTGCTTCTGGAGCAGGAAAAGGTGGTCAAGTGCAACAAGGCCATACAGGAAATGTTGGGGTACGATCTGGAAGAGTTGAAAAACCTCAAGATGGAGGATTTATCGCTTTGGCAAGATGTGGAAAAATCAAAATCGTTGATGCAGGCAATGGATGCCGGGGAGCTGGATCATTATGCACTGAACAAAAGTTATGTGAGAAAAGATGGCACCAAATTAATGGCAAAGACCACGGTGAATGCCGTAAGGACACCAGAAGGTGAGATATCTTACCAAGTGGCCATCGTTGAGGATATCACTAAAGAGCTCCAAGCCAAACTCCAGTTAAAAGAGTCAGAAAATAGGCTGGCCACCCTTATCAAAAATTTGGAGATGGCCGTTTTATTGGAAGATGAGGATAGAAACATAGCGCTCACCAATAAAAAGTTCTGTGAGATGTTTGGCATTCCAGTTCCTCCCGAAGATATGATCGGAGTGGATTGCGCCAATACTGCGGAGCAGACCAAAGGTTACTTTAAAAACCCAGATCACTTTGTAGGGCGGATAGCCGAAGTCCTGAAAAATAAGAAAACCGTACTCGCCGATGAACTCGAGATGGTGGATGGTAGAATTTTGGAACGTGATTATATACCTGTGGTCAGTGAAGGGGTTTACAAAGGTCATTTATGGACCTACAGGGATGTGACCTTAAAAAGAACATTTAAAAGGAACCTTCAGGCAGAAAAAGACAAATACAGCGGAATCATTGCCAATATGAACCTTGGGCTCATTGAAGTGGGTATCGATGACCGTATTCAAATGGTAAACCAAAGCTTTTGTGCCATGAGTGGGTTCAGTGAAAACGAGTTGCTGGGGAAAAGTGTCATGGATTTAAGGACTCTGGACAATGAACCGGTAATTGACCAAAAAAGCTTGCAAGAATTAAAGAAGGGACATGAATCAACAGAGGTATGTGTCTTGAGCAAAGAGGGGGAGCCTAGATTTTGGTTGGTCAGTGCAGCCCCTAGGTTTGACGATACAGAGGAACATATTGGTTCCATTGGCATCCATTTGGATATCACCGAGCACAAAAAGTTACAGCTCGAGAAGGAAAAATTGCTGTCCAAATTAGAATCCAGCAACCAAAGTCTTAAGGAATATGCCTATGTAGTGTCCCATGATTTAAAATCCCCATTGCGCAGTATTGAGGCCTTGGCCAGTTGGCTTAGCAACGATTATGGCGATACCTTGGGAGATCAAGGGAAGGAATACTTGGGACATATTCAAGATAAGATTGAATCCATGGAAAACCTGATCAGTGGAATTTTGGCTTATTCCACAGCCAATACTTCAGAACTCAACAATACAAAAATAGACCTACACGAGGTGGTTATGGAAGTTTTGGACAGTATCTATATTCCCGACCATGTCAAAGTAGTGTCACCAAAAAGATTGCCACAGATCATTGCGGATAGAACCAAGATGCACCAGCTCTTCCAGAATATCATCTCCAATGCAGCGGTACATATAGAAAAGAGAAAGGGAGTTGTGGAGGTCTTGTTCCATGATCGAATGGACTATTGGGAATTTTGCATCAAGGATAACGGTGTAGGGATTCCCAAAAAGTATCACGAGAAAATCTTTGACATTTTCCAATCGGCCAGCAATGACAAAAAATCAACAGGAATTGGGCTATCCATTGTCAAGAAGATCATTGATCGCTATAATGGCAATGTTTGGATAGAGAGTGAGGAAGGAAAGGGAACCGATTTTTACTTTACCATAGAAAAACAAACCGTACAAACCAATTATCATGAAGATACTGCAAGCGAAAAAGTCGGTTGATGCTGAATTTGTCTTCACTTCCCAAAAGGAAGACCTAAAAGAACCTTTGGTATTGGTGTTTGGTAATAGGTTTATGCTCGAGGACACAAAGCTGTTTGATGAGATAAGGAACTTATTCCCGGACGGACATATTGTTTTTGGTTCGACCTCTGGGGAGATCATGGGACATAGGGTATTGGATGGAACCGTAACACTTACGGCCATTGAATTTGAAAAAGGGCATTTTTTGATAAAAAACAAAAACGTATCCGAATTCAACAATAATGCTATTGCTTTGGGTGAGAGCCTTTCCAAAGAAATTCCAATCGAAGGGTTGAAACATATTTTTGTGGTTTCGGAAGGAAGTAATGTCAATGGCAGTGATCTTATAACCGGTTTGGAAGAAGGAGGCAGTGGTATCACGGGACTTTCCGGGGGCCTTTGCGGGGATGACGACCGTTTTGAAGTTACCCTGTCCTCCTACAACGAACCCCCAAAGGAAGGGGAAGTGATCGCCATTGGTTTTTATGGGGAATCCTTGGAGGTTACCTGTGCCAATTATGGGGGTTGGATTCCTTTTGGACCGGAGCGACTGATTACCAAATCACAAAAAAATGTGCTGTTCGAGTTGGACGGAAAGCCGGCATTGGATCTCTACAAAAGGTATCTGGGGGATAAGTCGGACGAACTGCCCAAGTCCGCCCTACTGTATCCCTTAAGTGTGCGGACCCATGACGGACAGGCCATTGTTAGAACCATTTTGAACATTGACGAGGAAAGGAATGCCATGATATTGGCTGGTGATGTACCGGAAGGCTCCAAAGTACAGTTGATGATGGCAACCGTGGATGATATTGCCAGTGGCGCCAAATCAGCAGCAAAATTGGCCATAGAGGGTAGAAATACCAATACCCAGTTGGCATTGCTGATAAGTTGTGTGGGAAGGAAATTGGTGATGGATCAGCGTACCGAGGAAGAAATAGAGGAAGTGGTCCATGTGATTGGGGATACCGCGGTGGTCTCAGGCTTTTATTCCTATGGCGAAATGGCTCCTTTTGCAGGACAAAGCTCCTGCAAACTCCATAATCAAACCATGACACTTACCTTATTCAGTGAATGATGCATAGTCTCCTCAAAAGACAACTCAATAAATTTTTACCGGAATCCTTATCCGGGGATACCTCCTTGCAGGAACTTTTTGAGGCCATTGGAAAGTCGTATGGGAATTATGATGAAAAGTTACACATGCTCCAACGGGCCACTACTATTAGTTCCGAGGAACTCTATGATGCCAACCGCGAACTGGAAAAGGAAACCCTCAGGCAGCAACAGGTACTAAAATCATTGGAAGACGCCCTGACCGCATTACAGGCCAACTTTGAAGGAGAAGAATCGAACAACTTAACAGACAAGGACTTTGATGCCGAAAGATTGGCCAAGCATATCGGTGAACTGGCACAACAGGTGACCGAAATGGGTATGGAAAAAGATAGATTGCTGAAAAGCCTTGAAAATCAGAACGAGTCGTTGAACAGTTATGCCCATGTGGTATCCCACGACTTAAAGTCCCCCATAAGAAATATTAGTGCCCTGATTTCTTGGATCAGTGAAGATGAAAAGGAAACCCTTTCCAAGCAAAGCCAGCAAAACCTTGTGTTGGCTCTTCAGAATTTGGAAAAGATGGACAAACTCATTTCGGGCATATTAAAACACGCAACGCTGGAAAACAAGAGTGCCTCTTCGGTGATTTTTGATTTGGGAGAAGTGGTAAATGATATTCAAAGGACCATTTATGTTCCCGATAACATTGCATTTCAAATCCCTGAGGACCTCCCAAAGCTGTACTACGACAAATACAGAATTGAGCAGCTTTTCATGAATTTGATGACCAACGCGGTTGCTGCCATAGAGGCGAGGAAAAAAGGGGTCATTCGAATTGACTTTACCGATAAAGGAGACTACTGGTACTTTGCCGTTGCGGACAATGGTAAGGGGATTCCAACAAAACACCGAACGGACATTTTTGAAATGTTCAATAAACTGGAGAGTGATGCCATGGCCACAGGCATTGGCCTGGCCTTGGTAAAGAAGATTATTGAGCAATACAATGGTAATATATGGGTGGAAAGTGTGGAGGGAATGGGAAGCACATTCCACTTTACCCTTAAAAAATCAAAACAATGAAAGAGGTACCCAACTTGAAGTATTTGGATGAGCTGGCTGGCAATGATGAAATCTTTCGTAAGAAATTTATTGGTATATTGAAGGAAGAATTTCCTAGAGAGGTTCATCAATATGTAGGTAATATTAAGGCATCATGTTTTAAGGAAGCTTCTCTGGATGTTCATAAAATCAAACACAAAATCAATGTTCTTGGGCTTAACGGCACACATCAACTTGCCGTTGTACATGAAGCGGAACTTCGTAAAGGGGAAAACTTCCATCATGATGAATTCATGATGGCCCTTAAAGGCATAGAATCATACCTAAAAACCATTTGAATATGAATTGTATCATAGTTGATGACGAAGCCGCAGCCAGGGTTATTGTGTCCCAGCTGTGCTCAAAGGTTCCTGAGTTGGATGTTGTTGAAGAATTTGACAACGCCATTGAGGCCATTAAGTTTTTAAATCAACATGAGGTGGACATTATTTTTTTGGACATCCATATGCCGGGCTTTACGGGAATAGATTTTGTACAGACCCTGAAGAATCCGACCAAAATTGTAATGACTACCTCTGATACGGATTTTGCCATTGCATCCTATGAATACGAGGCTATTGTGGATTATTTGGTTAAGCCCATTACTCCGGAAAGATTTGAGAAATGTATTCAAAAAGTGAAGAACAGTATCGCCGTACGGCCTCAAGGCGGGGAGAATGTGGACCCGGAAAATACGGTTGGCGAAGACCTGTACATCAATATTGATCGCAGGCTCATCAAGCTAAAGTACAATGAAATATTGCTTATTGAGGCCAAAGGGGACTACATCAATATAAAAACAGAGAACAAGGATTATTTGGTACACACCACCTTGAAGAAAATCCATGACAAACTCCCAGAGGAAAAGTTTTTACAGATCCATCGTTCCTATATCATCAATTTCAGTAAGATCATTGATATAGAGGACAACAGCGTCCTTATCGAGAAGAGCGTGGTGCCCATTAGCAGATCCAACCGTCCTGAGTTGATGCGGCGTTTGAACCTTCTATGAGGTTGACCTTTGCAAAGTTTCAATTGGCCTACACTTTTTTTGGGTTCGCCGTCTCATATAAATTTCTTTGATAGGTGAGGGATAGATTTGTAGAAGTACTAATCCTAAATCTTTAAATATGAGAAATTCTTTACACTTAAGTAATATAGTAAAAGCATTGACCTTGGCCAAGATGGGCATATTGTATTTGGTGGTATTGAGTATCGTATACCATTTTAATTTACTGTGAAATTGGCCGTGGATAGATAAAGAGACACCCTATAAGGGTGTTTTTTTATGCTTGTCCCTTTGTTGAATTCATCCGTCTACAGAAAAAATTCATTCACCGAAGCTGCTTCCTATTTTAAGGCTGAAATCATCAATTTTGGTCTGTATTCCAAACCTACAATTATGAAACAATTATTACTTCTATTGGCAACCATGCTTACCTTTTCATGGGCAAGCTCCCAACAATACAATTACAAATTCTTGGGGGATTATACTTCTGATGGCACTCCATTGTATTTGGATGGCAAGGACGATGTGTCCCAAGAAACCTTGGATTTGATCAACAATGCATTGCCCGAAGGGTATCCGGTACCGGACTATAATCCACAATACATAACCTCAGGGTACGACACTGATGTGATTCTTGTGGAAGATGCTGAGGTATGGGTCACCTTTGTGGCTGAAGGTGCTGGTTTTAAGAACATTTTGGGCTATTACACCTATGAGGCGGATCAACCCATGACCGGAATCCCACAAGAAGAGGATATCACCATTATATTCCCCAATGTGTCCGCCCTTAATAGTGGTGGAAGCTTGGAAACGGGCCATCGGGTGAAAATTGGGGATTTCCCGGCCGGAACCGGTATAGGTTGGGTTTTGCTGGCCAACGGTTGGAAAGGGTATGTAACCCCCGGGAATTGGCAATTGTTTTCCAACCCTGATTTTAATCCAGAAGCTGATGAGTACCTACGCTACCATAATGTATTGTTGAACGACCCGGACAACGAACGTATCATCTTGGGGTTTGAGGACATCCGTAGGGATTATGCCAGTTGTGACAATGATTTCAACGATGCCCTATTTTACATTACCGCTAACCCTTATACAGCGGTAAAAACCACCAATTACAATAAAATTACCGATCATGCCCCTGTAAGCTCCGGGAATGATGGAGGTTTGGAAAGCAACGGAGACCTGGCCAGTTTGATCGCCAAGCGCAATTTTGATCGGAACAAGGCCAATTCGTTCAAGAACAAGCGTGGCCTTCAGAGCAAATATGACAAGAAGAGCTACAAATCCGTAATGGCCAAATCAGGTAATTTGGACGCCTATTTTCCAGATACCGGGATGTTTGGTAATGAAATCCCGTACGTATCAAGCCCTGAAGATTTATTGGGCATCACCAATGCGGATAAGGTTTTTGGGATTGACTATTACCAAGGAGGGGAACGGGTTTCGGCCGCCCTGGCATTGCAGACAAAAGGCAAGGTGTACAACCATACCAAAACCATTTGCGATCGTTTAAATAATTCCAAATTAAAGGATTTGAGAACCATAGAGCTCCAAGGGCACCAATTGGTGTATTCCGAACTGGAAGGGGCAAACGGGAGTGTGGAGTACGCTGTAGTTTTCTCAGTACGGGAGGAAGGAGTGAACAGAACCGTTTACAGTCTTTGGAACCTGGAAGAATATCCCGCAGGCGATTATATGAACTTTCAAGTATGGGGCAACAGTATGGGGCAGGTAAGTACGGTGGTCAACCAAATTCTATCCAATTTGAAGGAAGAAACGTCTTTGCAGTCCCATAAAGCTGAGGATGTCCTGCCCACTGTTTTTATCCAAAATGGGTACTATCAAAATGGAAGACTGCACCTGAACATCATTAATAAAAGTAAGGCAAGGTGGTTGTTGTTGGATGCCAATTATAAGACTACCGAACAGGAAATGCTCCAGAACCTCAATACCGTTATTGATCTAAATGGGGAATGGGAACAACAGATCATCGTGGATTCCGGATACATTTTTGATGTGGGACTGTCCATCATTGCGGAAAACTCATACCAATACGACGCCATTTATTTGGCCGATGGTCCTTGGGGCGTTGATTTTAATACCCAAATGGATAGTCTGGATACGTTTGAAATAACCCCACATGAAACCATTGATATAAAAGGGCACATTGTGGAACGGGGTGTTGTGGCAAAAGGACAGGTGAAAGAAACCATCAATATTTTTAGAAACTTGATGGCAGGAGATCTTCAGCTGCCCGTTGGTGACTATGAGTACCTGCAATTCAACATAAAAAATGAAAACCCCGTAGAGATAAGTCTGGTAACCAATGCCACCAAGGAGTGGTCCGAGAGACTTCGGTATACATTGGGGGCCAATACCGAAACAAAACCATATAGTTTGGCCTTTTCAACGTTTAAAAATCATGAGGGCAAGCATATCACTTTTGATGAAATCCGGACGATAGTGATTTCGGTCCAAGGTGATTATGAGAGCTACATTCCTTTTGAAGTTGAGGTCAACCAGATGGTTTTGACAGAAACAGCAGTACCCGAACCAAGAACCGAGATAGTTCCCGAAGATGTGAATGGCTTGGATTTGGAAGAAGAAGCGTCGACATCTTTTGATGAAGTTGAAACTGTGTTGACACTAAAATGTTATCCCAATCCTTTTGTGAACTATACAGACATTTCAATTCCGGAAGAAACGGGAACAGTGTATGTGCGCGTGGTGAATTTAAGTGGCCAGGTGGTTTATGCAGCTACCCAGACTCCAGCAGGTTACGGGAACAGCATACGTTTGGAGTTGGGCCATTTGCCCAAGGGAATGTACCTCTATCGGATAGGGGATATCATCAACAACAAGATTTACGATGGAAAGATCATACGGCAATAATGCGGTTGGATAGGTTGTTTTTTTGATGGAGACTCCCCTTTTAGGGGAGTTTTTTTGTGCCAAATCATATCAAAGTTTATTAAATTGATAAAGTCAAAATAAGTTGGGATTTATTCGTGCAAGCCTGGGGATATGTCCTATTTACTAACTCAGACAATGGTGTGGTACTTGGAAATGATTTGTGGAATTACTTTGAGAAGGGGGATTTCGACTAAAGTTCAAAAAAGGATTTTCAATTTTTTATTGGACGGCAACCGAATTGTTATTTCACTTCCTTAGCCATATTCAAATCTATTTAATTAGGAATTAAAGAAAAATGTATAATATCTAGTTCTTTGTTAATTGGAAAAGAATAAATACAATTAAACTGCGGAATCAGGATATTATTTTTTGTACTTTACAATCAACAAATTTCAAGTTACATTTTAGTTATTATTCCTAAAGATTTCTGATAATTCCGCCTAATGTTTAAACGATTCACCAAAAAAGATGATAGGGGGAAAGAAAGGCTTAACATGCCTAAAATTGTCATTTTTTCACTTGTTCTAGTAGTATTGCTGTGGGCTCTAACATTTGTGATTTTTATATTTCTACCACCGGATAATCCTGGAGTAGTAGGAGATGCTTTCGGAATAATCAACGCACTTTTCTCTGCATTGGCTTTTGCTTTTTTGATTTATACTTCGCTATTGCAAACGGAAGAATTAAAGTTGCAAAGAGAAGAATTAAGGGAGTCCAGAAAACAATATGAAGAAATGGTCCAAGCTCAAAAGTTACAAGCTGAAATTCTTCGAAACCAATTTGATTTTGAAAAGGACTTACAGCTTAACCAGTTTGCTCCAAATCTAAAACTAGACTTCGACAATATCAAACTAGAAGTTACAAACTATAGGTACCCCTCAAAAACGATGTCTAGGGTTTCCTTTCTAATCTCTACAAGCTCGCTACCAGCATTTATGAAAAGCGTACGACTTATGGATGAAAATCAAAATTTAATCCAGCAAAAAGAGCTAGGATACGAAGTAGTTCCAAGAAGAAACGAAAAATCATATTTTGAGATTGAAGGCTATCCAAAAGCCCAAATGTATTTGATAATTACTTACCAAGACGTCAAAAAAAATAACTACAGTCAAACTGTGAAGTTTCTTAGGCAAGAGGAAGATAAGAGTCAATATGACTCAATCATTATTTCGGCAGAAAATAGAGAATCTTAACAGGGTAGCCTTCAAGTGAGACCTATCTAAAACGACCTAATTCGAATCAGAGGATTTATTTGATAAGTTCATAAAGTTAATTGATGCATAGGATTACAGCTTTAATGGAAAAAAACCAGCAGGTAACAATGGCTATATTTCAGCCTTGGCAATCCAACACAAAGAATATTTCCTACTTTTCATACGGTCCGATTTCTTAACCGAAAAATCCTAACGGATTTTCAAGGCCGAAACCATAGTGGAAACCGTTACCAAAGTTTAAATATAGGATTGTTTTATGTGCAATTCCAACCACAATTGGAAGGACATATCGAAAGGGATACCATTGCTGTAAGATTACAAGAGTTTTTAAAAACGGATAACGTACCAAGAACACGAAAGGCTGTTGAAAGAATCATCAAAAACATTTTTGGTATAGAGGAGTAAATGTTAAGATGTTGGTGTTACCTCGAAGCCACTTTTTCATAGAAAAAAGGCTGCTTTTTCAATGACCATTTTAGCTGAATCCCCATTTCGGTAAACTGGAAGCCAGTGGCCGTTGCGGAGGCAATATTGCTGTACTTGCCGTAGAAACCACCGCTCAATCTTCTGGAGAATTGATGCTTTAGGTTCATTTCCACCCTAAAAATGGAGGTCATATCATCCTCTTCCACTTGTTGTAATCCGGTTGCTACATGGATTCGGTATGAGGAGTCCTTGGCGAATCTCCCACCCAATTCAGTAAAGAATTCACCTGCCTGGTACTGCTCAGGGCTAAAGTAAATAGTGGGTACTTGCTCCGTGAAGGCCAAATATTGGTAGTTGAGCCCCAACTTTAAATTAGGTTTCCTCAGGGCCGTATAGTACAAAGAAGTGAACAAGAGATCACGTTGGTTGTCATCGCTCTGTTGGGTATGTATGAGCTGGGTGTACCAGCCCAGACCAAAATTGGATCCCAAATTATAGTTGAGGCCATAATGTTGCATTACGATCTCACGCTCTATCAAATCGGTGTTGAAGTTCTGTACCTCACGTTGGTAGCCCAATTCCAAATTCTGTAAGCGATAAGGCTCGGTAATCAATTTTGTATTCAAAATAGGTTGGGTATACCCATTTCCTTCAAATTGGGCATTGTTCAGACCAACCATCCCCATCAATTTTAACTTTGGTAACATCGCATATGTAAGCCCTGTCGTGGCTGTTTGGGTATTGGCCTTGGCCAAGGTTACCATATTTTCAGTGAATCGGTATTGGTAATTGAACGTAGATTGAAACTTGGTGGACAATGGCAAATGTATTGTGGTGGTAGTGGCGTACGCTACATTGTTCCCATTGTCGAAACTGTACGATGCCCTCTCCTGCAGGAATGGACTGTACTGCCCATTGATTTTTTCAATAAGTCCTTGAGCATCTTTTTGGTTTGTAAAAATTTCCAAGGTCTTGTAGGTGGCTTTGTAAGCCTCCTCAATTCTGCCAAGAGCAAAAAGAGCATTGGCTCTACCCAAGTTTCCATCGAAAGAAGTACTGTCACTTTCTAAAATGGCACCGTACTGTTGTAAACTTTTTTTGATGTTTCCCGTGTACATGCCCAAAGTAGCTCTTAAGGCCAAGATCCAGTCGCTATCCCCATATTGGTTGGAAAGGCTATCAATGTATTTTTTGGCGGTCACAAACTTACGGTTCCAGATTAGGGCTTGGGCATAGCGCCCATAGGTTCTTTCTTTTAGCTCATCATCGTCAAAAGCACTTACCTTTCTTTTTGCACTTACGGAAACTTTTAGAGCTTGCTTGTCGTTTTCCCCGATATGTTCGGCCAGGGCAATGCCATTTAGGGCTATAATGGAATCCTTTGCATTGATTGCAAGTTCGCGGTATGAAGTTTTGGCACTATCCACCTCCTTGGTGATCAAATACACATTGGCCAGATTGAGTAGGGCTTCCCTGTCATTTGGAAAATCTTTAAAAATGGATTTCAGTTTCATTTTGGCCCCATCATAGTTTTGAGCCTGGACCAAAGTGTTGGCCAATCCAAGATTCATGTATTTTTTGGAGATCAGAGCACTTGGGTTTTCAGGTTGGATGGCCAATGCTTTTTCAATCCAGACCAAAGCCTCTTTATATTTTTGAAGATTGCTCAACGTATTGGCATATCCCAAAATGGCCCCGAACGTATTGGGATGGTCTATCACCAGACCGGCATACAATATTTCGGCCTCCTTGTATCGCTTTTCCCATAAAAACGACTCATAGTAATTGATGCGCACTTCATAATCATCCGGATTTTTCATCATCATACCATTAAATAGGGTATTGGCCTTGTTTGGGTTTCCATTAAGACCAACCGCCCTACCGTAGCAGATTTGTGCAGTCTTGTTGTTTGGATTGTCTTTGAGGAAATCCCCAAAATAATTTTCCGCTTTGGAAAAGTCGCCCTTTTCCAGGAGTTCGAATCCGGCATCCATGGAAGATTGTGCAAAAATTCCATTTGCAACTACCCCAAGAATGATGATGTTGATAAAGCGTTTCATAGGTTAAGCTTTTAAAGTTTTTTTGATGTTATAAAGTTAAATCGAGTTCATCCGCAGCCGAAGGGTGAACCTTTCCGTTCATCTACAGTAACCTACCATCCGCCTACACAGGGCTGTTTAAGACGTCAGACCAGCTGATATTTGTTATGACAAGTCAAAAATCTTAACCTTAAAAATCTACAAATCATGGCTTTACAAATAACAGAAGTAAGAGGGGTTTTTTCAGTAAATGGAGAATTGAACAGTATGAACGTGAATATATTAGAGCGTCATATGGATCGGTTTATCAGCCCCAAAAGACCAATAATTTTAAACTTGGAACGGGTTAAATCCATGGATTCAACGGCAGCACGGGTTTTACAAAAGATGTACGTTAGGGCAATAAAGGGCAACAGTATACTTTCCATTGTTGGGTGGCAAAACAGGAATGTCCTACAGGTATTGAAACAAACAAAAACCTCATACATCCTTAGCAATGACCGTGCTTAGTATTGTAAAAAGAAGAGTCTCACCACAACAACTATTTATGCTGAGTGCATTGGTGGTGAATGGGGGAAACTATATTTACAATTTGCTTTTAGGTAGAATTCTTGGACCAGAGGCTTTTGCAGATGCAGCTTTGTTGGTGACCCTATTGCTGGTACTTTCCTTTTTGGGCATGACTTTCCAATTGGTGACGGCCAAATTTGTGGCGGAGTTACCATCAGGGCAATGGGAGTCTTTTAGAAACCGAATTGGCACTTTTGCCTTTTTGATAGGAAGTGTATTGGGTGCATTGGTATTCCTTGCAGCTCCTTTTTTACAATCGCTTTTACAAACTGAAAACGCTTTGATGTTCCGAATCTTTGCCTTGGGAGTACCCGTTTATTTTGTAATGAGCGTCAATCGTGGCCAATACCAAGGGGAGGCATCTTTTGTGAAACTTTCCATCTCTTATCAGTTGGAGATGTGGGGGCGTTTGGGGATTACCCTTTTGGCTTTTTTGCTCATACGGGACCATTTTGGGGCATTGGTCTCTTTCGGAATTTTGGTCTCATTGGCATTGGGATTGTTTCCATATAAAAAGTTGCGGTTGAACTTGGGCACAACAATGGCCGATTTAGAATGGAAGAACGTGAGAACCTTCATGTGGATCACAGCCTGTTATGAGCTGACCCAGATCATTATCAATAATAGTGATATCATCTTGGTAAAGCACTTTTTTCAGGCGCGGGAGGCTGGGCTTTATGCTTCTTTGGCCCTAATCGGGCGTGTGGTGTATTTTGTGGCTTGGATGTTTGTCATGTTGTTGTTGCCCACCGTGGTCCGGTTAAAAAAAGAAGGGAAACCTACGAGACATATCCTTTTTAAGTATATAGGGTATATTGGTTTACTTTCCTTGATGATTGTGGCGTCTTGTGCGTTGTTCCCCCAAAGGATCATTGCACTGCTTTTTGGCACAGACTATCTTTCCATGGCAACGTTGTTGTGGCAATACGCCTTGGCTACTTCCCTGTTCGCGATTGCCAATATTTTCACGTATTACTTTTTGTCTTTAGATGAATATGGACCCATATGGTTTTCGGCCATTTTGGGGATGGCCCAAATAGTTTTGATAGTGTTTTTTCATGGTAGTCTGGCCCTTGTGGTACAGTTACAAATTTTGGTGATGTTGGTTTTGCTCGCCGTTCAAATACTCTATTTTTTATCCAAGAAAGTATAGTGTTTCCTAAAAATAGAGGGTGGGCGAATGGGCCGGAAGCAATGATTGTCTTCCGGCCCTTTTTGATGTTTTACCTTATCTCCACAGCTTTTCCATTCATCTACACTTTAGGTTCAACCATCTTGTAAAGAGCCTTTTCATAGTATGTTATGAGGACATTTGTGTCATAAACAGAATAAAACTTAACCTTATGAAACTAGCAATTGTAACGGCCTATCCGCCAAGTAAGGTCACCCTGACCGAGTATGGGTACCATTTGGTAAAGCACTTTAGACTTCAAGAAGAAGTGAGTGAAATCAGTTTGCTTACAGACAGAACAGAAGCGCCCAAGGACCTAACTTTTGAGGAAGAAGGATGTCCCATCACCGTAAAGGAATGTTGGAGCTTCAACGATTTAAAGAACCTTTATAATGTGGCCAAGGCCATTAAAGCAGAAAAACCTGATGCGGTATTGTTCAATCTTCAATTTTTGAAGTTTGGGGACAAAAAGATTCCTGCCGCACTCGGTTTGTTGTTACCCTTTGTTTGTAGAATAATGGGGATTCCAACCATTGCTTTGCTCCACAATATTTTGGAGCAGGTAGATTTGGAAAATGCAGGAATCACCCAAAACGGATTCCTTCAAAGAATATACAACTTTATTGGGACCACATTGACCCGCTTTGTGTTGGCCTCTGATGTGTTGGCGGTTACCATAAGCAAGTATAAAACTATTCTGGAAAAAAAATATAAAGCCAAAAATGTGGCTTTGGTCCCTCATGGGTCTTTTGAAACACCACCTGCACCCAACTATGATTTGCCCAAAGGACCCATGCAAGTCATGGCCTTTGGAAAATTTGGGACCTATAAAAAGGTGGAACCAATGATTGAGGCTGTGGAGATATTGCGTAAAAAATCCAATTTGGATATTGAAATAGTAATTGCCGGAACCGATAGCCCGAATACGCCTGGATATTTGGAAAATATCAAGGAAGTCTACAGTCATGTTGGCAATATCCGCTTTACCGGTTATGTAGCAGAGCAAGATGTCCCAAAAATTTTTGGTGATAGTGCCGTGGTGGTTTTTCCATATACCTCCACAACGGGGAGCTCTGGGGTATTGCACCAAGCTGGGAGTTATGGGAAAGCGGTTGTACTGCCCGATTTGGGAGACTTGGGCATCTTGGTAAGGGAAGAAGGATACCGTGGCGAATTCTTTGAACCCGAAAACGTATCGTCATTGGCAAATGCTTTGGAAAACATATTGACCAATGGGAGCTACCGAATCCATTTGGGTAAACAGAATTATAAAGCGGCCTGCTCGCTGCCAATGTCCATAATAACAGAAATGTATCTGGACCATTTTAATGCGATACGTTCAAAAAAGAGGGTGAAACCATCCAAAACCCAAAAACCGCAGTGTATTGAAGAAACTAGTATCGCATAGGTTTTAGGTTAAGTGTGAAAAGGGGATGACTTTAGTTGGTTATCCCTTTTTCTTTTGTGTTGATTTTCTGATAGGCTGGCTTTTGTGTACCCTCGGTATCGATCAAACCAAAATATTTCTGAGGTGCTTTGCGCCACGGTTTTCTGCCTACCACTGGAGTTGGAACAAATTCAAAATCGTGTAGGGTCCAAATAAAAGAGGGAAGCTGCTCCCGTGTTAAAATGGCCTGGACCTTTTCATGATAGTTGGCCTGGGCATCTTCCGAGTTGGAGAACAAATTCCAAATACCACTATAACTTGATTTCCCGTATTCTTCCAGAACAAGTGGTTTGCTGCCGATTGCATCTTTCAAAGCCAAGTAATGTTTTTTCAAATCTTTCGGGTCTTCATAGTAATGGAAAGAAACAAAATCTACTTCATTGGATAAGTCGAGCGCAGCTTCGGGGGTTGACCAACCTATGGTTACGGGGTGAACGCTGTCATGTTCTTTAATTTGTTTTGCCATTTCAGCCAACCATGCCAGCACACGGTCTTTACCTCGACTTTCAAAATCTAGATCAGGTTCGTTTTTAACGTCCCAGCCCAGCAAAGCTTCTTGGTTTTTTAAACGGGAAACGATGGTTTGGGCATGTCGCTGGGTCAAGGTCCAATCCAAGAGGTCATAATTACCGTAAAAGTCAAAAAGAGTTACCAGAACCTTCAGGTCATTATTTTGGGCAATGTCCAGGAGTGTTTCCAATTGTTGTAGATACATTTCATCAACCGAAGCACCACCAAATTTTTCATACGGAACAAATACCCGGATAGAATTGAGTCCCATTTCGGCAATGGTTGCAAAATCAGTATGGATAACTGTTTCATCAAAGGTGTCGCCAAACATATCCCAAGGATTATCCTTTGGATAATAGTTGATGCCCTTCCAGTTTTTTACATCAAACGATAACTGTTGTAATGGTTTTTTCACTTCAGGTTGATTGGGGATTTTCACTATTTGGCGGATACGCCAAAACCCATCTTCCAACATCAGGATTACTTGATAGCTATAAATCGTTTTTTCTTGATGGATCAATTCCCCATTGACATAAATGTTTTCAAACTGAACTACGTTGTTGTCAGTGAGCACGGCCAATTTACCATCCAAACTATAGAACTCCAACCGGGGATGGTGGGATAGGGTAGTGGCCTCAATTTGTATATGGTTTTCCTGATTGTTTTTGACCAGCATCTTCAATTGCTTTCTTGCATCTTCTGTGTAATAGTCCTCTATACCCAACGGATCATAATTGGCAAGGGCAATATTTTTCACATACCAGGCATTCAGGTAATCCTTTTCTAGTTCCCCAAGAGCTTGTTTGGATATTTTTCGTCCGCGTTGGCCTTCAGTGGTCCATGTTATGCTAGGTTGATAGGCCTTTTCCAACGTACCACCTACATGAAGAATGGAAGACTTGTCGGCCCCGGTATTCAGAAAGCCCCATGCCGCAGCCAAGCCATAAATGATGGCAGCATTTATGGCCAAAAAGCTCAATAAGAGCAACGCACGATATAAATTCTTTCGTACCATGGGTCTATTCTCCATTTATGGTTTTTTGAATACCGGCTACGGTGATCCGTACAATATTTTGGTTTGCATTGATACCTTCGGGCAGCTCAAACTTGCCCATACCTTTTCGGGAAGTAGTATTGTTCTTCACCAATGACCTACCTTCTGGACTTTGAACCTCCAGATGGATGCCCATACCATCGGGAACCCATTGTTTCATATAACTAAGAATGGGACCTATGGTAATGGTTCTTCCGTCTTTGGAAATTTGGACCGCATAATCCAAGACTGCTGCATCAAAAATCAATTTTAAACTGTTGCTTTGTGATACACCACTGATGTGTGCTTTTATGTTCCACTCCGTTGGCTCTTCCGGATGTAGCATTTTACCAACGGCAGTTCCATGTAAGGTTAGACCGTAGGTCTGATAACGGTTTCCGGAACTGTCCCCAATTACAAAATTGACCAAAGTACCATCGGCAATTATATTTCCATTTTGATCTTTAATCGTTGATGTGGTAAAGGATACAGTTTGATTGCCATCGGCAAAATGGTGCTGTCTAACTGCTGTTATGTTGAAGTCGGCCGATTTTGTGGGTAGAACGCTTACAGTGAATTCTTTTGACACTTGATTTTCTAAGCTTGTGCCCAAAAAAATTTCCCCAACAACACGAACTCCCCCTACATAGGAATGAGTGATCATATCGTGTATGGGTACCGATTTGCTTTTTTGGAAGTCCTTGAATTTTTCGGTCAGCTGTATGATGGTTTCTTCGGGCAAAGGATTTCCAAATTCATCTTGGGGAAGTGACACGATCATTGCCTGATCTTGATTGTTGGCAAAGATACTGGTAGGACCAATATAGGATTCCATGGTATCCGATACCATTTTACTGGGCAATATGGAAATGTCACCTTCATTGACCTTGTTTTTTTGATGGAGCAAAGTCCAATGTACCGAACCGCTTTTTTGTGAAATGGATTGTGGCAGGGTAAAGGACAGGGCCGTATTGGCGGAATCGGGCTTTAGGGCAAAGGTCCCCCATCCATTTTGAACCAATAGCAATTGGTCCTCTGCCTTTTCCTCAAATAGAAGGGTAATGGATTCGCCTGCGCTAAACTCCGTTGCCATTGAGATGAGTTTTACGGTGTCCGTGGTTTTTTCCTGAGGCGCATCAACAGATTTGGCGCAACCGATCACTCCAAGACCTAGAAACCATATGTAATGCCTTAATTTCATCTATTTGGGATTCCCGATATAATTGTTCAACTCTACCTGAAAATATTGATATCCTTTTCCATCAAAGGGGTGCATCAACTCCCATTTCATTTGTTCGTTCCTATCTGAAAAGTATCGTTCTGAAATTTCTGAATTGGGCAAGCCGTTCACATAACAGTTCTCCAATCCGTCTGCAATGATTTCAAGTTCCTGCAGATTCATCATTGGAATTTCAAAAGTCTGTTTGCGCTGAATTCGGATGCCATCCAACATAAAATGGTGCTGCACCCATAAAATGTCCCCATCTTCATTGTAGTAGGATGTCAAGATCTGTGGAACGGTCACCTCTTGTGTGCCATAGTTAAAAAGGGTTCCGGTCAAAACTTCTTGGTCCAACCTCCACTTTTGGAGTGCTATGGATTTATAAAGGTCCGTTGTGGCCACATTGCCGGCACATTGCAGGTCAAAAGTAAAAGGCCGTTCTTCCAAGCTGATCGGGGTAAATTGATCGGGATTAAAAGTTGGTGGTAAGGTATCCTTGGTGGACGACCAGGCAATTCCTTCAAAGTCTATGCGGAACGTAGTGGTTTCCATGGGCATCAGTTTGTGCTTTGTATGGAATTTAACATCGTGTTGGGCCAGCTGTTTGTCATTTTGATTGTACAACGTACCCTTTATGGATACATCCGCAGGCACGTTGTCAATGTTCTGAAGCTCTCCAACAATGCTATAACTACCTTGGTACTTGACTAGTTTTGCGGACAAAACTTCCAGAAGGGGCTGTCGGAGAATATCCTCATGATAGGTTTGCTGCGTGGTGATACGCCTGCGACCGTGGTTGTAGTATTGGGTTTGGTTGGAAGCAATCAATTGGTTGGGCGGAATATCGTTGTCCACCTTTTTGGGTTTAATGTACCATTGACCATTCTTTTTGACCACTGTGTGTTGATAGTTGCGGTTCACTTTTTCCAAAGGGGTGACCCATTTGGTGGCCACTTCCATTTCTATGGTACTTTCAGTTTCCCTTATTTTAATAATGCCAATGGAATCCATTTTGGCATAGGAACTCAACAACCCGTCTGTTACCGATACTTCCAGCATGTATTGGGAGAGGCTTACTCCTTCTTCTGGGTCTAGGTAGGAATGGGCACGTTCAAATTCTTTATAATCCAATGCATCATAATACGCTTTCACCACATTTACAGGGCTGATTTGGGTGGCGTTGTCCAGATAAAAATGATAGATGCCAAAAATAAAAATGCCTATCATCCCAATAGTCCAAGCTCCATTGGTCAGTGCAAGACCCTTGGAAATTCCATTGAACTTGGGTGCGTGATAAAGGTAATCATCGATTTTAGCAGACCTATCCTTTAGTTTCCAATACCAAGGCAATTGTAGGGTTACGATGAAGGCCAAAATTAAAGTCCCAACGGGAATCAACCCCCACATCAGTTTCAAGAAATTGGGGACGTCCTCTTTGGGAATCAGCTTGGGTAATGGTGAAATGTTGAGTCGCTCCCAGACCATGATGCCATTTTCCAATTGCTGTAAGCGCTGCCATCCACAGAAATACAGGATGGGGTCGTAGAACTTATCGTTGGAAAAAATGTATTTGAGATTGTATTTTTCGGGAACGGTCAGAAACTGTTGCAGAGATCCAATGCCCTCCACCCCCCTGAACTTTGAGTTTTCCAAGCGTTCAATGGCCCTTGTGGTCAGTTCTGGCAATCTTCGGGCTGAGTGATAGTTGCCATCCACGGTCATGGCCTTGGTCTGTGCGGACAACCACGCCATTTGATCGCCGAATCCCAAAGGTAGATAACGCCATTGGTCATGTTGATCCCTGTTGAGAAAATTGACGATGGGCAACATGTTGATTTTTTGTGGCTGGGAAGGTCTAAAATAGTTAAGGCTCATTGTAAAAATGGCCATGGCAACAAAACAGATTCCCAATCCACCCGCCAAAATATAGTGTAGCGGTTTCTTAAACGCTTTAAGAAGTTGTTCCCGTATATCGCCCTCCACCAATCTGTAGACAAACTCGCCAAAAATGGGCAATGCCATAATGGTGGCCCAAAGCGTAAATCGGTCCAAGGTAAGTATATTGAAGGCAGTATCGCCCAATATCATTTTGGGTAAGGGAGTTGTGCCTCCAGAACCTAATAAGGTCAACATGGAAAACGAAAGGCCGAAGAAAAGCAATCGTTTACTATAAAAACGGTAGAACAAATAGGGTAGTAAAAAAAGTAATATCCCCCAAGGAATTAGAAAGAACACTAAACCAGAAGAAGTGACTTCCAAAAAATTATCACGTGAACCATGCGGAATGGGAACTTGGGTAATCGGATTTTTTTTGGAATTGATCCAATAGGGCAAAATACAGCCCACAATGGCTACCAATGAACCTCCCCCAAACACTACAATGCGCCAAAAAAGTCGTTTGAATTGATGCAGGAACACCTTGAAGGTAATCTTGGTGTTTGTTTCCACCGCTTCTTTGGAAGCATCCATGATGACTAGACCGATCAAGGGAAAGATAAAAAACACCATACCAAAAATCGGGGTGACGTGATGGGAGGTCACCGTTACCGCAATCAGGGAAAGTGACGATATCAGCTTATATTTTTTTCCTGTCTTGATCCACATATAGATCTCGGGAAGGGCATGCATCAAAATAGATATGCCCATTAAACTCGGCAATTGCCCAAATATGTGCAAGGTTTCCAAAAACATGGAGGAAAAAGCTGCAAGAAGCGCCGTATATCCTGCTATTTTTTGATTTCCCGTGATAACCAGGGCAAATCGATATGTTCCGGTGATGAACAGGGCAATGATGATAAGGGCCATGGTGAACAGACCAAACTTTAAGCCACCGATGTATGACAAAAGTGCAATACACTGGTGCACCAATGGAGGATACCCCTGAACCGTGAACCCAGTATACCAGCGGTAGTCCCATGGTTCAAACCAGCTGTTGGCATAATGATCGGCAAAGAAAAGGTGTATGAGCGCATCGTAGGTGGATTCCAAAGTGAAAAAGATGGTAGCCCCATGGAAAATCAGCCCAAAAACCAAAGCGATTGCCAGTGTTATGTTGGTTTGTTTTTGCATTACATCCTGTAAGAAAATATAACAGTTTAAAGGTCGGAATATTGTCAAAAAAATGCTGTACTATCCATCGATGCAGTTTTACCATTCGTCTACACTTACTTGATTTCCAACTTTTTTGGGAACAGATGAGTGCGAAGAGAGTCTAGATTTGTGTCAAATGATGTTCAAAAACGTAAACCTTAACCTATGAAAATTTTAGTGATAGATGACCAACAGTTGATACTGTTGTCCGTACAGAGAAAACTCAAAGAGATTGGCTATTTGGTGAAAATTGCAACCAAGGGACGGGAGGGGATAGAAATCTTTAAAGAGTTTAAGCCCAGCTTGGTAATTATGGATATGAATATGCCCGAAATGAATGGCTTGCAAGTCATTCAAAAATTAAAGGAAGAGAACCCCCAAACCCCTATTATGGTCATGTCTGGCAACTATGAGGAAGATGTTATTCTTCATGGATTTGAATTGGGAATTGCGGATTACATGAAAAAGCCCATTGGTTTGGATGAGGTGGTGGCCCGAGTAAAACGAACCATTGGATCCCCAATTTTGGAAAAGTTGTCCGTAAAAAAAGAAACACGACTGATTCAAAAACATTGTGTAGGCGTGGTCATCCCTTGTTATAATGAAGCTGATCGTCTTAGCGGAAAGGAGTTCCAGGACTTTGCACGGAAACATCCAGGGTATCACCTGTGTTTTGTAAATGATGGTAGCACGGATAATACACTAGAGGTTCTTGAAGAGATTAGAAAAGGGAATGAAGATAGCATTAGTATATACGATTGCGAAAAAAATGGAGGCAAGGCGGAAGCGGTAAGGCAGGGTATCCTTCACTTGGCCAAAGATGGACAGTTCGATTATATGGGGTATTTAGATGCTGATCTTTCTACCGACTTCACCGATTTTGATGAATTGGTGCGTACCATCGAAAAATCAACATTTGATATTGTGAGTGGTTCCAGGATAAGCAGAATGGGAGCTGATATCACAAAGGAATCAGCAAGAAAGATCATAAGCAAAACCATAAACCTTGCTATCCAAAAAATATTGGGAATGCCGTTTAAGGATACCCAATGTGGAGCTAAGGTAATGAGGCCTAGTACTGTAATTGCTGTTTTTGATAAGCCTTTTAAGACACGCTGGCTGTTCGATGTTGAGATTTTTATCCGGATGGGTAAGATCTATGGTAAGGAAAAAGCTACTTCCCTTATTTGCGAGCAACCATTGAAAAGATGGATCCATGCTGATGGTTCAAAATTATCCATGAAGGATTCTATCAAGATAATATGGCAATTGGGCCAGCTATCCATTAGGTACAAGTAACCCTATGGTTTGGTTTTGTAGAAAAATCTATTATAATCCTGTTTGTCTCTATTTGCTGCTTTTGAATTTAAGAAAGCTAAAAGCTCCTAAAAAAGGAGACCAAAAAGGCTGCCAGTTATCATGTTTCGTGATTTAGCCTTTGGAAATAATGGATTCTTCAATGGGTGCTATCGGGGAAAGGGTTAAAACTGAAATATCTTAAAAGTAAAGGGTATTAGCTTACTTGGCCAATAAGTCTATTGTCTGTATGGTCAATTGTGGGTTTATCGTGATGAATTTACCAGCACTCCAATGGGAAGGATATTGAAGTTTAAACAAAAACAGGACAGTAAAGGCCAAGATTATTCCATCTTACGAAATAACCTAAGGAATATATTATGATTTTTTTAACTAGAATTAACTATTGGAATAGTTTAGATTTGTTTTAGTGTGAAAGATATCATAAGAAAACTTTGTACGGCTGTATTGCTTTGTCTGATTCTTTTTAAGGTTTCAGCCTTTCATACGTATGAACATGTTGACTCTTCGGAGAAGGACGATACCAACTGCGAACTTTGCGTTCTAACCCTCACCAGTCAACTCTCTGAGACGCTGCCAATAGTTTTCACTGAAATTGAAAGGTGTTTGGTGCTTCCAGATTTGAAGCCGTTGACCTTTTTGCCCAATGATATTGCTTTTACGGCCTCATTGGAAAATTACTTGTTTACAAGGCCCCCCCCCTCACATTTAGTCTATCACAGTCTTTTTTTTGAGAAGTAAAAGTCTCCCTTTATGGGTGATTTGAGGCGTGACCTCTTTCCTCCGGTTTATTTGGATTTTTTGTACCAATGGTGATTGGCTAAGTTCGGCAAACGCTCAATTCATGATATAATTATTATATCCACAAATTGTAGTGCGGTTCTGAAGTAAAATCCATGGAACCTTTCTCAAAAAGAATTATCCAAGAGTATTTTGATTGTCCGATCATGAATTAAACGTGAAACTTATTTGATTGTAAGTACATATAATTCTACCTAATGAATAGTTGGAAAATATGATTTTCAGAATAACCAAGCACGAATTAACCAGGCATTATAGGGATGGAAGGACCAAAGCGTTGGTCTTTGTGTTCTTAGGAATATCCATAATAGCAATACTACTCAGTTTTAGCGATTATGTAAGTATTAGCAAAAAGTACAACGATAATCTTGAACAAGCAAGACGAAATTGGGAAACCCAAGCCGAAAAAGACCCACATGATGCGGCCCATGACGGCACTTACGTAATCAAGCCTTTTCATCCTTTCTCAATGTTGGACAAAGGGATTCAGCAGTTCTCAGGTCAAGTGGTGCATTTAGGAGCACATGAGCGCAAGCAAAGCAGTTTGAATGAGGTAAAGGACAATACTGGAATGTTCCGATTTGGGCAGCTTACGCCTAACTTCATCCTACTCTATTTGTTCCCATTGCTATTGATTTTTTTGGGGTACAACACCTTTGTTGAAGAAAAGGAACGAAAGACGCTACGTTTATTACTGGCTCAAGGGGTACCATTAAGAAAGCTCATAACAGGCAAATGGCTGGCCCTTATACTTCAAATGACTTTTCTATTATTACTGTTTATTTTGATAACAGGGTTGGGGTTTGGATTGCTCAATGATGAATACTCTCTTTCTTTCTATGAGTGGTTGGGCTTCTTCGGCGTTTATCTGATGTATTTTATTGTTTTCATCAATTTAATTCTTCTGGTATCCACCAAAGCAAAGTCTTCAGGGGTTTCCTTGACAGTTTCATTGGCCATTTGGATTCTCATTACGTTGGTCGTTCCAAAATTATCTACCAACCTCGCTGGTCGACTACACCCCTTTCCAACACTGCAAACTTTTGGAAGGAACATAGTCATGGACCAACAGGATGGCCTTAATGGACATAATTTCTGGAATGGAGCAGCGGAGGATTTCAGGAAAAAGACTTTGGAGGAGTACGGGGTAGAAACGGTCGAGGAACTTCCCATTGCTTTTAGCGGACTGCTTTTGGCCGAAGGCGAGAAATTCGAGTCCAAAATCTACACCAAACACTTTGACCTGTTGAGAGGTCAGTATGAAAAACAGCGAAATGTGTATCGTACCGCTGGAATTCTTTCACCCTTTCTTCCCGTTCGTTTTGCCTCCATGGCCTTGGCCCGAACTGATTATGGCTTTCAATGGCACTTTGAGGACGAAGCTGAAAAATACCGGGTAGATTTCAACACGGCATTGAACATGAACATAGCAGAAAATGCAAAAGGGATTGAAGGCTATAAAGCTGATAGTGACTTATGGAAGAATATCCCAAGGTTTAATTACAATTGGCAGCCTACCAACAAAATTCTCTCCGACCACTCCACGGAGTATGTACTACTGTTTCTCTGGGGGCTTGGCAGTTTTGCCATAATGCTGTTGGTGTCCAATAAAATTAAAGCAGTTGAGATATGAACAAAACGGTTCAACTTATAACATTGGAGCTGCTTCAGCTTTTTCGGGATCGAACTTTCTCTGGATTAATGGGACTGCTTTTAATCTTAATGGTCATATCCGCTTGGAATTCCAGTAATCACATTGCGGAAAAGAAGAAACAAAATGGGGTTCAACAAAATCTTGTTGAAGATGCCGATAAACAATTGACTGCCCAGATTGACTCTTTGAACCAAGGTTTGGCCAGCTATGAAGATAGCTACACACTCCCCACAAATGGTGTTCGTCTTACCTATAACAATCATAGGATAGCCACTTTACCGTTGAAACCGTTCTCCTTGATTGCCATTGGCCAAAGCGACTTGTATAGTAATTATAAGAAGATAGTGCTGTACTATAATGATTCTTATGACATGGATACCAAGGAGTTGGAAAGTCCAATTGAACAGCTTTTTGGTCAGTTGGATCTTGCCTTTGTATGGGTGTACCTCATGCCTTTGATCATTTTGTTGGCCTCTTTTAATATTCTTTCCATAGAGCGGGAAACAGGTAGACTTCCATTGATAGCCTCACAGCCCATAAAGGTTTGGAGATGGTTGGCCGTAAAATTAGGGATTCGGTTTTTGACCATTATTTTCCTTTTGGCCCTGTTTACCTTTCCATTGCTTGCCATTTTTGAAGTTCCTGTTTGGGAACATGGTACCACATTTGGGAAACTACTATTGATACTGATGCTTTATAATGGGTTTTGGTTTCTGTTGAGCTTTTTGGTGAATCTTTTAGGGTATACATCGGGCAAGAACCTAATCATCTTAACCAGTATTTGGGTGTTGTTTGTTTTTTTGGTTCCCTCGGCGGTCAACCAAATTGGCAAGAAACTCCATCCAATACCCTCACGGTTGGAAATCATCAATAATCATCAAGAAAAGTACAATGAAGTGGAAAAAAACTATGATGATGAATTGAAAGGCCTATATGAAATACATAAGGACTGGTACTCCGATGATCCTGTGACTAAAGATATGTCCAATTCCACCGGATGGAACATTAATTATCTGGCCAAGCAGTACATGGCCCAACTAAAGCACAGACCTGTGGCTCTGGCTTATGAACGCAAAGTGGATGAAAAAAACAGTTGGCTGGGCAAATGCAGGTCTTTCTCTCCAGCCATGATCCTGAACGAGGCGCTTACTGAAATGGCCGGAACTTCTACCAAATACTACAGAAGCTATTTGAGGCAAGCCACGGAATATGCAAGTTTATATAGGCAATATGTCTTCAAGGGTATTTTTACCAATCATGCCTTTACCAAGAAAGAAATTGAAAACTTGCCAAAGTTTGAATTTGATAACGACCGAGTAGAAAGCACCTTTCTTAACGATATAAGCACCTTGATATTTTATACAATAACACTCTTGGCCATTGCCGTGTTGTTGATCAAGGGAAAAAGAATCACAACTATTCAATAACCAAAAACAAATTACACTTAAAACACTAATGATGAGATTAAAGAACTACATGATCCTGATAGTGCTACTAGCATCCAAAACTGCATTTTCTCAAAGTCTGGGAACCATTTCTGGACATGTTTATGGAGAAGACGGTCAACCTGAGGAAGGGGTTCATATTTTTTTGACCCAGACCTCTTACGGCACCTCCTCCTTGAGCGATGGCAGTTTTAGTTTAAAAGGAATACCAAGCGGCCAGTATAACGTAGCCGCTTCAAAAGTGGGTTTCCAAGAACAAAGAAGCACCTTGGTTGTAGCACCGGGTGAGAATGCGGTTATGAGCATAACCCTTGTGGCATCTACTTACCATTTGGATGAGGTTGCTGTGTTTGGTCAAAAAAGGGAAACGGTCCATGCCCTTAGATTACTGGTGCCATTGGAGCAGACCCCATTGTCCCTAAACATTGTTCAGAACCAAACCTTGGCACAACAACAGGCCATCTCTTTGGAAGATGCCTTGAAAAATGTGAGTGGGGTCTCCAAATTTGGCTCCTATGGACTTAGCGATAATATTAATATCCGTGGATTTGACATTGGCCTTGCCGGGGGTCCAGAAAATTACCGCGTTAACGGGATTATGCTGCGCACACCTTATTCCGACTATGTTGAACAGGTACAGG